>Ga0209257_1000364_pt1 | contig 91820 bp, 81 predicted proteins | sample AraplaCvi_mCL_r2_FD_184277 | JGI IMG/M metagenome (GOLD analysis project Ga0209257, IMG submission 184277) | Arabidopsis root microbial communities from North Carolina, USA - plate scrape MF_Cvi_mCL_r2 (SPAdes) (version 2) | ecosystem: Host-associated > Plants > Roots > Endosphere | place: USA...
CGTCATAAGGGCTCCCCCGAGGTGAAAGGGCAGAGCGGACACCGAGCCACCACACAGAATCAATCGCCGGGCCGATCCGCTGTTACCCCATGTCACCCGAATGGGCGGAGACCCGTAGGGGCTCCGGGAGCCGAAGGCGACTAGAGCCCGACCCGGCCTTCAGGCCGGGGCACGCCCAACCAAGCGTCGTTCCGGCAGGTCGCCGATCCGTACCCGATGGTCCAGGACGCCCTTGGAGAGGACGTAGCCCATCACGCCGTCCTCCGTCTTGACGAGCGCGACCGTGGATTCGCCCTCGGAGAACAGGAGCTGTCCGGACGCGATCTCCATGGCGGCCTCGTCGCCAGCGCAGTTGTGAAGCGTCATCGGGCGCTCGACGACCTCGATCTCCAGCACATAGGTGATGACGGCTTCGAGCACCGGGAAGCGCGTGCCGGAAGCGTCGAGCACATAGACGCCTTCCATCGGCACCACGACGCTGTCGTGGTGCACGCGGCTGCTCCGCGCATTACGGACCTCAGGTGGAAGTCGGTCGAGAACCAGGGCCTGGGCGTCGTCGCCGAGGTAGGGCGAGCCGTCGGCCGAGCAGATGACGTACGGGTCTTGAAGCTCCGGCCCCCGTTCGTCGATGCGCACGCGTATCGTGACGGAGCTGAAGTTATGGCATTGGCCGATGACGGTGACGTCGCCGATCCAGGCGAAGGCCTGCGCCTCGGCCAGCTCCATGCAGGTCAGGTTCAACGCCGCGGCCTTGCGACTAGCCGTCTGCGTGAAGCCGTTCGACGCGACCAGGATCCCCCGATGGATGCCGGTCCTTTCGCACTTCTTCGCGAACCCTTCGATCTGCGGAACCCCGACCTTCCGGGCATGATCCCGGCACTCGATGGCGGTCAGGGTCTTCCCGTGATGGGTCTCTCGCGTGATGACCACGTCGTGCTCGCGAAGCCGCCCGGTGTCCGCATCTGGAAGGCGGAGGGGCGCGTCGACCCGCACGCCATCCCGATGCGCGAACATCAGCTCGAGCTTGGCGACGAGATCGTGGAACGCCTGGCCAGGACGTTCCGGAGGGGCGGCGTGGTTCATCCCGCAAGTCTAGCCGCTTTGGCGACGACGCAACTGGAGCGCGGGCGCTTCAGTCGCCGGCGTAGCCCTTCATCCGGCGGGTGATCCATTGCCGATAGAAGGGCGCGTCACCCAGGCGACCCTGGGCGTCGAGCTCGTCGTAGTCCTGAAGGATCTCGAGCTGCTCGTTCGCGGACAGCCCGGCCCAGGCCTGGTCGGCCTGTTCGGGGCCCCAGGTGAAGTCGCCCTCGTCGTTGACGACATCCGGCTGCAGGCCGTGCAGGCAGTCGCAGGCCTTCTGGGCGAAGGCGGCGGCCTGGAAGACGAACCGCTTGTCGTTCTTCAGCACCTTCAGCCAGTCGCCGATGTAGTCGGCATGGTCGCGCCGCGGCCGCAGGTCGAGGCCGAGGTCCGCGCAGAGGAAGGCCGCGCCGAGCTCGGCCACCAGCTCCTCCCGGGCATAGCCCTCATCGCCCCAGCGCTTGCGCCCGAAGTCGCGGTTCAACCGGGTCGGGTGGCGGGTCCAGTGCACGCTCTCGTGCGCACGGGTGGCGTAGAAGTCGACGATGTCCGGGAAGCTCTCTTCCGAGGGCATCTGGATGTGGTCCGGACCCGGCGCGTAGTAGGCCTCGCCGCCGCCGTAGCGGACACGGGCCCCCGTGGACGCGAAGAAGTCGTGCGCGCGCTCGATCCGCCGCTCGGCTGATGGCGCGGTCGACGCTTCGCCCAAATAGGCGGCCGGCAGGCCGTCGATCTGCGCGACGTTGAAGACCGTGTAGGCCTTCAGGAAGGGGATCGAGCGCTCGACCTCGCGCCCGTCGCCACGGTCCTCCACCCGGCGGATGCGGTTGGCGTAGACGACGGTGGCGCCGTGGGCGCCGCGCCGCACCTGGGCGCCCAGGGCCTGGGCCTGGCGGAAGGTCATCCAGGTGGGGGCGGTGAAGCCCTGGGCGAGGGCCTCGGACCAGAGCAGCAGGACGTTGACGCCGCTGTAGGGCTGACCGCCCACGCGCAGCGGGCGGCTCACCGGGCCGCTGCGGCCGTTGCAGGTCCAGGGCTTGGTCCAGGGCCGTACGCCGGCCTCCAGGTCGGCGACGATGGCGTCGGTGACGCGGGCATAGAGGTCGGGACGAACGGAATCGCGAGGCATGGCGGCCTCCTTCGATGCGAGGGTTGGGGAACGGCGCGGCGGGCTCAGGCCAGCCCGGCCAGCTTCAGCAGGTGGTCGCGGCCCGTCGGCCGGTAGGCGAGCGCCCCGTGCAGCGCGCAATAGGCGCCGCGCTCGACAGGCCGGCCGCAGACCGAGAAGCCCGGCGCGAGCGGGTCGCCGATCGGCCACCGGCAGGCGTGGCGCCCGACCGAGCGCATGTCTGCCAGCCCGGTTTCAGGAGCCGGCGCCAAGGGGGCCGGCGACGTCGGCGCCGGCGTCGGGACGGCGGCGAAGCGCGGGCGGGACAGTCGGCGCTCGGCGCGGGGCGTTCGTGGCCGCCGGCTCCCGGGCCGGGCGGGCTTGGCGCGACCGCTCAGGCCCAGGCGGTGGACCTTGCCGATCACGGCGTTCCGGGTGACCCCGCCCAGTTCACGGGCGATGACCGAGGCGCTCTTGCCGTCACGCCAGAGCTTGGTGAGGACGTCGACGCGATCGTCGGTCCAGGAAGAGGGGGAAGTCATGGCCGGTGCTCCGGATCCGCGAGCCCGATCGGCTCGCCCTCCGTCGCCCTTCCTTCACCTCCGGTCGTGTGACGGACTGCCGCCCCGGCGCGCCGCTTGAATCACGCTAACGCGACCGAATGTCCGACGAAGAGATCGAGCGCATCGCGCAGGACCTGCAGGCCGCGTCCAACGGAATGGGACCGAAGCGGTCGCCCCCGCCGTGGGGGGTGTTGACCGAACGCTCGCGGGCGTATTGGCGGGCGAAGGCGCGGTCGGGCGAGGCGATGACGTCGGCCTGACGCGGGGCGAAGACGCCGGAGCCTGGCGTGTCGGCGGCGCCGCACCGCCCGGCGAAGTGCCAAGCGGCGCCAGAGCCGAGCGTGGCGCAGCCATCCGTCGGCGGCTAGGTTCGGCGTCACATGGATTTCCTCGACGTTCCCGGCGCCTCCGGCGCCCAATACCGCTTCCGCCGGTCCACCATGGCGGAGCTGCCGATGACCGCCGGCAATGTGATCGCCGTGGTCGGCGCCCCGGCCAAGCGGCGCTTCCTCGTCTGTGGCGCGGCGCGCAGCCTGAACCGGGCCGCGCCGGAGATCGAGGCCGCACTCCGCGAGACCCGCAAGGCCCAGCTCTACATACGGCTCAATATCGCCCGCGCCGTCCGCGAGGCCGAGCATGCCGACATCGTGGCCGCCGTCCGTCCCGAGACCGACCTGCCCGACCTCGGCTGATCCGGCCGCAAGAGGACGGCGCCGTCCCGGAGCGACCGGAACGACGCCGTCGGCCCGGAGGCCGGACCGCGGTGGGAGCCAACCGCTTGCGGCGGCCGCGGAGTGCTCCAGACGTGCCCGCGCAAGGACCGCACCAGACTCCGGCGGTGCGTTGGTCCCGGCGCTCGCGAAGGGCGCCCGGTTCCGGGCTGGGCGGTCAGGCCGCGAGCGGCGGCGCGACGTCAGACCCGGACGGTTCGACCGACGCCGACGTCTCCGGCGGCGCCTCGGCCGCCGCCCCCGGATCGACCGGCGGCGGGTCATCCTCGTCCGCGTTCGCCGGCTCAGCCTGCCAGCTCAGGTAGGCCGGAGCCCAATTCCGCTCGGCCGCCCGCTTCGCCACCAGGGCCACGAGCTCGTCCTTGCGGGCGCCGCCCGCCAACGGCTCCTCGGCGCCCATCTCGGTGAGCATGGCCAGCAGCTTGCCCTTCGGATGGGCGTCCAGGAACGCCGGGTCCGGCGTCCAGTGGACGCTGGCGTCGGCATGGCAGAGCGCGGCGATCTCCACCGCTTCTGCCCGCGCGGCGCGTCGGACGCTGGTGGTGCGCTCCTCCCGCAGGTCCAGGCTGAGCCCGGCCAGCTCGGCCAGCAGTCCCAGCCGAACCTCATCCGTCAGGCTCGCCACCCATGCGATGGGCGAGAGTCCCGACAGAGACCAGGTCTCCCGCCGGTCCGCGAGCCGCCGGCGGACGTCGCCGTCCAGCGCCGCGATCGGCGAGGCGGAGATCCGGCTGTACGGTTCGGCGGTGAGCGAGAGCGCCCCGCCGCCGCGGCCCACGCCCTGGCGCAGGACCATGACGCAGAACAGCCGCGCCACCACGGCGACCAGGGCCGCGGCCGGGTCGTCGGCCAGCGCCCGGACCAGGGCGCGGGTGGCGACGTCGGTGCGCAGCTCGTGCAGCCCGTGGTTCACGCCCTCGACCTCCACCGGCGGAGCCACCGCCAGAGGCGCGGGCGCGACGACGATCGGCCGGGGCGGTCGAGGCGTCTCGTCGTCGCCGTCCGGGGTCTCGTCCGCCTCGTCTCGATCACCGTCCTCCGCCTCGTCGGCCGTCTCGACGACCGGGGCCGGCGAACCCCAGGCGCGCACGTCGAGCCCGGTGACGCTGTCGGCGAACACCGTGAGCAGGCTGACGTCCCGCATCGGCTCGCCGGCCAGGTCGGCGGCGAGCTTGGCGCCCAGGTAGCCGACGAGGTCCGCCTCCAGCGCGGCGTCCGAGAGATCGAGATCGTCGAGGGCGCTCTGGGCGTCGACCGCCGCCGCCTTCGCCGCGCGCCAGGTCGCGAGCGCCTCGGCGTCCAGGCCGAAGCCGTAGGCGTCCCCGAAAGGCTCCAGGGTCTCGTCCTCGACGTCCGGCTCCTCGACCGAAACCACGACCTTGCAGCCGTGGCCCTCGGCGACCGCCTGGGCGATCGCCTGCGCCCGTGCGGTCCAGGCCGCCTGCAGGCGGTCGGGATCCAGGACCACATCGGCTCGCTCGCCGAAGAGGTCGCTCTCAAGCCGGCCTCCCGCCTCGGCGTAGCGCGCCGCGCCCACGAAGGCGAAGCGGCGGTCGTGGATGGTGACCTGGCCGGCGTCGAGCCGTTCGGTCGCCCGCCACTCCTGGAACCCGAAGCCGCCCAGGGCAGCCTCGGCGATCTCGCGCTGCGCCTCCGGATCGCGCAGGCGCGCGAGCAGCTTCGCTTGCCGCAGCGTGCAACGGCCCGCCTTCAGCGCCTCGAGCGCCTTCGGATGCAGGTCCGACAGCGCCGCCAGACGCCGCACGTCGAGTTCGCCATAGCCAAGCGCGCCGGCGATGGCGGCCGGCGTGAGCCTGGCCTTCAGCATCTTGCCGATCGCCACGATGACGTCGGCCAGGTGCACGGGCACGGCGGTGTTGGTGAGCACGACGGCCGCGGCCTGCCGCCGCTTGTCGGTCTCGACGAAGGCGCTCACCGGATAGTCGTCGCCGATGCGCCCGGCCGCCACCAGCGCCTGCAGGGCCAGCAGGCGGCGACGGCCGTCGAGCACCATGGCGGGCGCCTCGCCCCTGCGGCCCGGGCGGACCGTCAGCGGCTGCAGGATCCCCGCGGCGAACACCGTCTCAGCGAGCTCGCCGATCCCGTCGTCCGGCGCCTCGCCGAAGCGGAGGTTCTCCGGCGCCACGGCGAGGTCGCGGAGCGCGAAGGCCACCGGAAGCCGGTCCGGCGTGGCCGGCTCGACCGCCGCCACCGCGACCGACGACGTCTTGGAACGAGAAATCTTGGACATGGGTCAGTTCCCACCCGTCCGTCAGGGACCATCCCCTCCAGTCCGGGCGACCTCATCCGCCCTTCCTCCTCACCTCCTCCTGGTCGAGGTCGTTCCAGTCGCCGTAGCCCACGGGCGGCAGCGCCATCTCGGCCGCCATGCCCCGCGCCTTCAGGACCTCGCACAGGATCGCGGCGGAACGCTCGCCGTCCGGCCCGCGGTCGGCGGCGATCAGCACCCGGCGCACGCCCGCAGGCGCCGTCCAGCGCCGCAGGTTGCTCGTCGACAGCAGCGCCCACCCCGGCAAGCCGAACCGACGCATGGCCGAGAGCGTCGTGAAGACGCCCTCCCCGACCAGCATGGCCTCGGCCGCCGGCGCCAGGCGCACCGCCGAGCCGGCGGGCAGCGCGCCCACCAGCTTGCGCGGCGGCCGCGCCAGCCGGCTGCGCCGCCCCAGCGCGTCCAGATAGGTGACCTCCACCGCCGTGAGCGCGCCCTCCGGGTCGTGCGCGGCCGCCAAAAGGGCCGGGCGATACGGCCCGCGGCGGCCGTAGACCCCGGCGGGCGCCGCGCCGTGCGACCGGATCGCCGAGCTCCCCGCACCGGCCGCAGCCACGCCGCGCCGCTCCAGGTAGCGGCTCGCCGGATCTCCCGGCTGCACGGCGGCGCCCTCGGCCCACAGCCCGGCGGCCGCGGCGATGCGCTCCGCCCGCGACGGCTCGGGCGCCAGCGGCCGTGTCGGCGCGCCGGCCGCGACGGCGCCGGTCAGGCGGTTGTCGGCGTCGACCAGGCCGCGGTCGCGAAGGTCGTCGAGCACCTCGCGCCAGTCCGCGCCGCCGAAGCAATGGACGAGGAGGCGGCCGTCCACCAGGCGCAGGGAGACAGACCGGTCCTGGGCGCTGTGGCCTGGCGCCGGAACCAGGGCCGAGCGGCCTCCGGCATAGGTTTCGCCACCTAGGGTGGCGGCCAGGCTGGCCAACGAGGTTTGGATGTTGAAGCGACCAGGCATCGGGACCTCCCGCCGGACCATCCGGCGTCCCGAAAGGCCCTTCCTCCGGCTCCGGTCAGGCGGCCTGCCGCGCTGGGATGATGGTCAAGGTGGCGGTGTCGGGGCCTGCGACAGGATCGGCGATCACCAGCCGGTGCTGCAGGTGCACCTCGGCGCCCAGCACCGCCAGCATGGACGGGTAGTCGCCGGCCACGGTGGCGGCCCAGAGCACCTTGCCGGGGTTCTCGCCGAGCGCGAGGCAGATGGACACATAGAGGTCGAGCCGGCGCGGCCCCGGCGCGTGCAGGTCGCCGGGGTCGGTGGCGGCCGCCGGCCGATGGGTGGCGTAGCGGGCCAGCGTCTTGCGGGTGATGCGCGCCGTGCGCGCCACCCGGGCGGCGGCCTCGGGCTCCAGGGTGCGCTGGTGGATATGGTAGGCGAGCCTGCGCAGGATCAGCTCCACGCCCGGCGCATCGCCCTCCCGGGGGCTCTCCGGCCAACTCATGACCACCTCCAGTACAGGCGACAACGTTGGCACGCGGAGCGTGCGCTTTCAAGAAAACGTCATGGTTCCGAGCGGGCAAACCCGTGGAGATCCGAGTGTTCGTGCCTTCCGCGCCATGAAATGGCGGCCCGTCCGCAACGACATTGCGGGTTCGCCGCCGCCAAGTCTTGCAGAGGCCAGCCTCCGCCGACAGGGCGTAACCTTACATCTTGCAATATACAGTCGTGCGCCGCCTTATTTCCCGCTGGAGTGGGTACAGTGGAGGCGTGCATGTCGATGGGCCGCGATGATGCGTTCGAGGCCGCCCTGGGGGTGCTGCGCACCCGGCTGCGGGACGGTCACCTCCCGCCCGGCAGCCGGATCGCCGCCAGCCGGCTGGCGGCAAGCCTGCACCTGAGCGCGACGCCCGTCCGCGAAGCCCTCTCCCGCTTGGCGGGGGAGGGCCTGGTCGAGGAGCGGCGGCGGCAGGGGTTCTTCGTGCGCACCCTGTCGGGCGTGGACGTCGCCGACCTCTACCGTATGGCGCTCGCGCAACTGCTGATCCTGTCCGGACGGGACCGCGGGCGGAGGCTGCCGGCCCCGGAGGCGCTCGCGCGACCCACGGATCCCGTGCAGGCGACGGAAGCCTTCTTCCTGGCCTGGGTCGCCGCGGCCGGCAGCCGCGCCCTCGTCGAGACCTATCGCACGACCGTCGCCCAGCTGGGACCGGTCCGGCGGGTCGAGCCGCTGGTGTTCGACGACCTGGCGGCCGAAAGCGCAGAGCTCATGTCCCAGGCCGGCGCCGTAGAAATGCCGGACCTCCTGCAGGCGCTGCGGAAGTTCCATGGACGCCGAATCCAGGCCGCGGACCGGCTTTCCGCGGCGCTCAACGCGGGCCGAAAAATATAGAGTCGATATAGATTGAATAGAGAGTCGCTGAAGCGCGGAATTCCACTGTCGCCAATCCCGGCGACAATCTGAAAACTGGAAGAATGACATGAACATCCGTCTCGAACTTCCGAAGTCGCGCCTGATCTGCTTCGGCAGCGCGCGTGCGCTCACCAACGCCATCGAGGTCGGCGCCGGCGAAGCCGACCCCGAACTCGGCTTCGGCGAGTAGGGGTCCTCCCGCCGCCGGCCCAGGCCGGCGGCGGGTCTCCCATGACCCTGCTGCTGGCGCCCCACGTCCACGCCGTCCGCGTCGACGACGACCTCGTCTTCCTCGACGTGGCCCGTGACGCCTATGCCTGCCTCCCCGGTCTCGCGCGCACCGCGGCCCTCTATCCGGACGGCCGCCGGCTGGCGGTGCGCGACCCGGAGGCGGGGGCGGAGCTCGCGGCCGCGGGGCTCGTCGTCCCGCCCTCGCAGGCCGAGGCGCCGGACGCCGAGGTCGCGCGGATCGATCTGGCGGAGCCCGCGCGGAGCGCCCTGCGCGACGCCTATCCGGCGGTGACCCATCGGGACGCCGTGGCCGTCGCCCGCGCGCTCGTCGGCGTGGCCGGCGGCTACCGCGGCCGGCCGCTCCGCGACATCGTCGACGCCGCGGCCAGGGGCCGGCGCAGTGCGCCGCCGCGGCTCAACGATCGCCTGCTGGCGGCGTGCGACCGCTTCCAGGCCTGGATCCCCTACGCCCCGGTTTCGGGCAAGTGCCTGCTGCGGTCTTTCATGCTGCTGCAGCATCTGCGGAAGGCCGGCGAGGACGCCCATTGGGTGTTCGGCGTCCGCACATGGCCGTTCCATGCTCACTGCTGGCTGCAATGCGAAGACATGGTGCTGGACGACCGCTTCGAGCGGGCGGCCTCGTACACGCCGATCCTGGTCGCCTGACGTGCGGCGCGCCTACCTCGCGATGACCTGGCGTCCCGGCACACCCGCCTGCGTGCTCGCCGAGGCGCAGGCGCAGGTCCTGGACGCGCATCCCGGCTGGCGGCCGGCCGGCGCGGCGGAAGGGCTCCGCGTCTGGACGGCGGCGGACGGCGCCTTCCCGGTGTCCGCCCATCCGGACGGATTCGTCATCGGGGACAGCTTCGGCCATCCCGACGCCCGGTTCGAGCCGGGCCCGGCCGGCGCGCCGGCGGCGACGGCCCGGGCGCTGCTGGCCGCGACCTGGGGCCAGTACGTCGCCCTCCTGCGCGGCGCGGACGGCGGAGCCTCAGTGCTGCGCGACCCGAGCGGCGCGGTCGGCGCCTTCACCTGGACGCTCGCCCCGGGACTGCACGTCATCGCGTCCGACCCGACCCGGGCGCCGCCTGGTCTGGGCCCCCGCCATCCGTTCCTGAACTGGGACCGCATCGGCCGCTTCCTGGCGCACCCGGCCGCCATGACGACCGACCCGCTCGTGGACGATGTGCGCGCGGTCGGGCCGGGGGACCTGCTCGACCTCGAAACCGGCGTGGCCCTGCCGCTCTGGCGGCCGCACGCATTCGTCCAGCCGGCGGCGGGCGACCCGGCCGCGGCCGCCGAGGCGCTCGTGGCCCGGGTGGATCACTGCCTGGCTGCGCTCGTCGGCCCGCACGACGGCGTCCTGATGGAGCTCTCCGGCGGCCTCGACTCGTCGATCCTGGCAGGCGGCCTGGCGGCGGGCGGTCTCTCGCGCCGGGTCCGGCAGTGGATCAACCTCAAGGATCCGCGCCGGGAGGCCGACGAGACCCGCTACGCCGGCTCCGTGACCGAGCGGATCGGCGCCAGCCTCACGACCGCGCCGTGGACGCCGGGCGCGATCCAGGAAGCGGACCTCGCCGAACTCGCGAGCGGCTTCTGGCCGGCGCTCGCGGGCGTCGACGCCGAACGCGACCGGGACATGGCCGCCCGCGTCGCCGCCACTGGCGCCACCGCCATCCTTTCCGGCCAGGGCGGCGACGCCGCCTTCCTGCAGGTCCCGAGCGCGCTGGTCGCGGCCGACGCGCTGCGGACCCAGGGGCTGGCGGGCTTCGTCCGGTCCCCGGTTCTCGCCGACGTGGCGCGCCGCACGCGCCGTTCGGTCTGGAGCGTGCTGGGCGAGGCGCGCGCCGCGGCCAAGGGACGGATCCGGCGGACCGACTTCATCTCCAGCCTGGCCAGCGCCGAGCTGCGCGCCGCGACCCGGGGCCTGGCCCATCCGTGGGACCTGGCGGCGCGGGAGACCGGGCTGTCCCCGGGCAAGCAGCTCCACGTCCAGGCCGTCTCGCTGCACCAGGTGAACCATGGGGCAAGCCGCCGGCGGCGCGTGGCCGACCTCTTGCATCCGCTCGCCGCCCAACCGGTCCTGGAGCTCTGCCTCGCCCTGCCCACCCCGTGGCTGGCCGGCGGCAGCTTCGACCGGCCGTTCGCGCGCAACGCGTTCGCCGACCGCATCCCGCAGCTCGTCCGCGATCGCCGGGCCAAGGGCGTGGCCACCGTCCATTTCCAGAAGCTGGTGGCCAACAGCCTGCCGTTCCTGCGCCGCTACCTGCTGGACGGCGTGCTCGCCGACGCCGGGCTCCTGGACCGGCGCGCGCTCGCGCACGCCCTGGATCCCAACGGGCTGATCTGGGACGCCAAGGCCCGCGACGTCATGGCCGCGGCCGCCGTCGAAGCCTGGGTGCGCCACTGGCAGACCCGGACGGCGGACTCGAAGGCGTCCGCCTGGCGTCGGTAGGCCCGGCGTCCACGCAGGGCGGCGACGCGCAGGGCGGTCCGGGCAGTTGCGGCCGGGGCCATGATCCTCCGCGCGTCACGGGCGACCCGGCGCTCCGACGTGTTCGTCCAGGAAGTCGAAGATCCGGTCGTACATGTCGCGCACGTCCCCCGGCGCGATGGGAGTGTGCATCATGCCCCAGTAGGTCACCAGCATCGCATCCTTCCGCTGGCGGAACAGCGCGGTGTACATGGCCTCGGACTGGGTGATCGGCACGGCGTCGAGCGCCCCGTGGATCAGCAGCAGCGGCGTCTCGATCTTGTCCGCGGCGAGGAGCGGGCTGTTGCGCCGATAGCGCTCCGGGTCGGCCCAGGGCGGGGCCCGCAGCGTGGGCTGCGCGGTCTCCACGCCGCCCGTATGCCAGTTGCTGAGGTAGCCTTCCTCGGGGATGACCTGGTTGCGCATGGGCAACGCCGACCAGTAGGCCGTCATGTCGCTGATGCCGGCGACCGACACGGCCGCGCCGAAGCGGTGGGTTTGGGTGAGGGTCTGCATGACCGTGTAGCCGCCGAAGCTCCAGCCCATCAGCGCCATCCGCCGGCCGTCGAGGCGGTTCGCGAAGCGGGGGTCGGCGAGGGCCAGGTCGACGATCTCCAGGATGCGGTCGGCGAGGCCCAGCCCCGGGTCGGACAGGTCGCCGACCGGGTCGGTCACGCGGCCGGCCGCGTTCGGGAGGCTGGGCACGAGGACGGCATAGCCTCGTCCGGTCAGGACCCGCAGGTTGTGCACGAAGCCGGCGGGCAGGGGGTAATCGCCGGGCGGGGTGGGACGGTTGTGCCCGAGATAGGGCCGCACGATCAGCTGCGCGGGCGAGGCGCCCCAACCGCCCGAGGGCAGGTAGAGCCAGCTCACCAGCGCCTGGCCGCCTGGCCCCCGATGGCGGATCGGTTCTGGACGGAGCGCATCCACGTCGGCCAGTTCCGGATTGAAGGCGGCGATGGGCCGCGACCCAGGGCCCGCGGACTTCAACGCCACGGCTTCGGAACCGCCGGGCGTTTCGGTCCGGATGGCCGCTGCGCGCGCCGCGGCCGAGACCGCTGCGATGGTCCCCGCCTCTGACACCGGCAGCAGAGGCTCCAGGCCGTCCGCCCGCAGGCGCGCCAGCTGTCGACTGTCGCCCGAGCCCACCGTGAGCCAGACCTCCGCTTCGGGGCCGCGCAGCCGTCGGGCGCCGCTGGAGGGCTGCAGGTTGCCGAGAGGCACGGGCCGAACCCCCTCCGCCAGCTGGCGCGGCCGGCGGCCGGCTGCGTCCAACCGCCAGACCGCCCCGCCCGCCATCACGGCGACGCCGGAGCGATCCGCGACCCGCGCGAACCTGGAGGGCGGCTCCAGCCGCGCGGTGAGGTTCACCGGGTCCGTCGTGGTCAGCCGGAACCAGTCGTCGCGCAGGCCGCCCGCGAGGCGTCCGAACAGCAGCGGATCCTCCCCGAGCCAGCCCGTCCAGACGGCGGCGCTGTTGAACTCGAACGCAGGTTCCACGCCGCGACCGACCGGCGTGACGCTGCCGCGCGCGGCGTCCACCATCGTGAGCGCGCCCTCGGTCCAGAGCTGGTCCCTGGCCCGCGAGAAGACCAGCAACCGGCCTCCCGACGGCGACCAGGACAGGAGGTTCGGCGAGACGTCGCAGGCGGGGCAAGGCGATGTCCGCCTCGCGGTTTCGAGGTCGAGGATCGACAGCCGGGTCGCTTCGGTTTCGGTGCCGGCGGCGCCGCGCGCCGGACCGCCGGGCCGGGGCTGCAGGTCCTCGCCCGACTCAAGCAGGGCGACCCGCCGCCGGTCCGGCGAGAGCTCCAGGTCGATGAACTCACCGGTGGCGAGCTCGCGGGCGGCGCCCGTGAAGGCGTCGACCCGGAGCAGCACGTTCGGGGCGCCGCGGTCGCGCACGCCCGCATACCGTCCGCTCCCGAAGACCGTCCGCGCCCCCTGCCCGCTGGCGGCCAGGGCCCACAGCTTCGGCAGGCGATCGGAGACGATCCAGCCCGAATACTGCGCCCGCGGCGGTCGGCCGTCGGGGCGGTGGAGCACCAGCAGTTCGCGGTCGGACAGCCACTGCACCGACCGCCCCTGGCGGGCGTCCTCCGGCGTGATGTCCAGCCAGCGGACGGTCCCGCGCGCCATGTCCACCACGCCCAGGGTCCAGCGGCGGTCCTCGAACCGATACACCGCCAGCCGCGCGCCCGAGGGCGAGAAGGCCCCCAGGACCACCCCCGGACCCGGGTCGGGGGAGATGAGCGGCCGCGCGGGCCCGTCGCCCGTGACCTCGGCCACCCGCAGGCGGCTGAGCGCCGTCGCGATCGCCGCGGACAGGTCGTAGCGCGCCGCCGCGTCGTAGCGGTCCCGCTGCTCGAAGACGTACCAGCGGCCGCTCGGGTCGAAGGCGCCGGCGCCCAGGGACTCCTGGCGCAGCATGTCGTCGACGGTGTAAGGGCGCGCCGCCGCCGGGACGGCGAGCGCCATCCCGGCCACGAAGGCCAGGGCGCGTATCGGCCGAAGCATCGCCGTCTACCAGGCGCGCGTCAGCTGCAGGGCGACGAAGCGGCCCACGGGATCGGCGTTGGCGGCGTCGAAGCCCACGCCCAGGCTGTTGTCGTAGAACGGCGGGTCCCGGTCGAAGACGTTGCGTACGGTGAGCAGCGCCGAGACGCCTTTGAAGGCGCCCTGTTCGGCTGGCGCGAGGCGGGCCTGCAGGTCGAAGGTGGTGTGGCTGCGGATGCGGGCGCCCAGGCTGTCGCGATAGGCGTTCACGTGGTTGGCGGCGACCCCGAGCGTCAGCGGCCCGCGCGTCCAGTCCGCAGTGGCGCGGCCGCGGAACCGCAGCGGGAAGCCCGCGACATTGACGCGGTCCAGCCGCGGCGTGGCGGAGGTCACCTGCTGCTCGTAGCGGAGCAGCCAGGTGGCGCTGGCGCCCAGCGCCAGGCGGTCCTCCCCCAGGTCGAAGGCGTAGCCGGCCGACAGGTCGAGCCCGCGCACCCGGAGCCGCGCGGTGTTGACGTATCGGTTGTCGGCGATCGCCCCGTAGGCCTCCGGGGCGAAGACCCCGCTCAGGGAGTTGAGCGCCGGGCTGGCGAGATAGCCCTGGATGAGCGCGAGGTCGGCGGCGTTGGTGGCCGGCGAGATGCGGGTGATGAAGGGCGCGAGGGTCGGGTCGGACAGGGCGTTGGCGAGGTTGCGCTGCACCGGCTGGTCGATCCGGTCCTTGAAGCGGATATCGAAGCCGGTCACCGAGAGCCGCAGCCCCGGCCATCGCGCAGGCCGCCAGTCGGCGCCCACGGTCCAGGACTGCGCGGTCTCTGGCTTCAGGTCCGGGTTGCCGCCGCTCAGGGTCAGGGTCAGCAGCCGCCCGCCGCCCAGCGCCAGCATCTGCGGATTGTACTGCTCGGGGTCGCCGCTCTCGCGGAGCGCCGGCGCCCGGAACGAGCGGCCGTAGGTGCCGCGCAGCTGCAGGCCGCCGCCTGGAGCCCAGAGCACGCCCACCTTCGGGTTCGCGGTGGTTCCGACGCCCTCGTAGTGCTCCACGCGCCCGGCAAGCGACAGCTCGAGGCGCTCCAGCCCCGGCCGTGCGTTGCCGGGTCCCACCAACGGGACCTGCAGTTCGGCGAAGCCGGCGACGACGTCGCGCTCGACGTCGGTCGGGACCTGCGCGGTGGGCGCGGCGGAGGCGACGTAGAGGACGCCTCGCCGGCGCAGGCCCTCGCGCCGCGCCTGGGCGCCCAGCGCCAGCTTCACCGCGCCGCCGGGCGCGTCCCAGATCGGCCCGTCCGCCTGCAGGTTCACGGCCGCCACCCGGCCGCGGTTGCGCAGGTTCAGGAAGCCCGAGCCCACATAGGCCGCCACGGCCGGGTTGTTGGCCCCCGCCACGCCGGTGAAGGGGTTGAAGAAGCCGTCGCGCGCGGCGCTGAAGGCGGTGTCCGCCCGGTCGGCGGTGGTCCCCAACGCCTCGTTCAGCGCCACCGAATTGATCAGGTTGGCGTTGCGGTTCTCCTCGATCACCTGGGCGAAGACGCCATAGGCCTCCGCCTTCCAGGTGTGGGGCAGGGTGAGCGTGCCGCCCAGCGAGGCCGCCAGCGTCTCCGACGTCCCGGACGACACCGGGTTGGGCAGGTCGCCGGCGAAGGAATAGGCGATCTGGTGCGACGCGGCCCCGGTCGGCGAGACGAAGAACGGGTTGGCGCGGGTCACCGTGAGCGTGCTGGCCGCCGGCGTGGCGTGCGCCCGGAAGCGGCGGCTGGCCAGGCGGATGTCGCCCGACAGCTCCAACCGCGGGCCCACCGACTGCCGCGCGCCGACATAGAGCGACGCCAGGGTCTGCTTGGGCAGGATGTCGACGCCCTGCCGTTGGTTCTGGCGATTGGCGGCGCCCGCGACCAGGTCGGCGGGGCGCAAGCCCAGGCCCGACTGCCCGGCCGGGATCGCGAAGCCCGGGACCAGGGCCCGGGTGACGGGATCCACCACGAGGATGTTGCCCGGGAAGCTGTTGGTGCTCCGCCAATCGTGGCCGCCCAGGGCGCGCAGGTCCGAGGTGGCGGCGAAGTCCCGCGCGGCGCCGGGAAGGTTCTCGCGCCGCTGCCACTCCAGGGACGCCACGAGGCTGCCGCCCGCCCAGTCGGCGCCGAAGGTGTGCCCGACCTGCGCCTGGCCGGGCTCGCCGCGCGTGCCCAGACCGCCCAGGACGCGCGTCTCGGCCCCGGCGAAGCTCCGCCGCAGGATGATGTTGACCACCCCGCCCACCGCGTCGGAGCCGTAGACCGCCGAGGCTCCGTCCAGCAGCACCTCGACCCGCTCCACCGCCCCGGTGGGGATGAGCGAGACGTCCACGAAGTCCCCGAAGGTCCCGGACCCGGCCATGCGCCGGCCGTTGATCAGCACGAGCGTGGCGTTGTTGCCGAGGCCGCGCAGGTTCAGCGCCGTGCCGTAGCTGGCGTTGCGCGCCTGCCGGTCGGCCCCGGTGGTGACCGCGCCTTCGCCGGCGCCGCCGCCGAAGTTGGCGGGAAGCGCGCGCAGGGCGTCGATCAGGGTGGCGTGGCCGGACCGCTCCAGCTCCGCCCGATCGAGCACGATCACCGGGGACGCTGTGCGTGCGCCGCGGATGTTGGAGCCGGTGACCAGCACCTCATCGACGAGGGTCGGCGCCGCTGCGGTCTCGGGACCTGCGGCCGTCGCCACCGCGCCCGGGCCGTCCCCGGACGTCGCGAAAGGGCGCTCGGCATCGACCCCCTGCGCCGGCTGTCGGGTCGCCGGCGCAGGAGGCTTCCGCTCGAGCACGAGCAGGTGGGGTCCGGCCCGGCTGACGGAGAGATCGGCGCCGGCGACGAGGCGCTGGGCCGCGTCCTCCGGCGCAAAGCGGCCCTTGAGCGCCGCGGCCCTGCGGCCGGCGACGAGTTCCTTGGAGAAGAACAGCTGGTGCTCGGTCTGCCGCGCCAGCACGAGCAGCGCCGACTCCAGCGACCCGGCTGGTACGTCCACCGCGTAGGCGGCCTGAGCCCGGGCCTCGGCCACCGGAACGGCGGCCAACAGCGCCGCCAGTCCCACGCCCGTCAAACTCCACTCACGCCTACGCCGGACCATCCTATCCCCTCCCGGGCGACGTCCATCGCCGGGACCACTGCGGCCCCCGCTGCCTGTCGGCGTCGCGCTTCTGGGGGGCTAGTCGTGCGGAAGGGCCCGATACCCTCGGGCCCTTCGCAAAAAAGTTCAGGCGCCGCTGGGCGCGCGGGGCGTGAGCCGGATCACCTCGGTGGACGGGGTCCCGGCTTCGAGGCCGTAGTAGTGCGTGAGGGCGGCGACGACGGCGTCGATGTCGCCGGCGTCGAACGTGCCGCTCACCAGCTCGCCCGCCACCGCGTCCGGCACGGCGAGCTCGATCTTGCGCCGGGAATAGCGGTTCGCCTCGGCGACGACGTCGCGCAACGGCGCGCCCCGGAACGTCAGCCGCCCGGTGGTCCAGCTGGATTCCTCGGCCGCCGCCAGCGCGCGCGGCGCGCTCAGGCCCGCCTTGGTCACGGTCAGCTGCTGGTTCGGCGCGAGCGTCGCTTCACCGCCGCCGTCGCGTTCGACCCGCACCCGGCCCTCCACAAGGGTCACGGCCACGGCGCCATCGTCCCGCCGGACATCGAACTTCGTGCCGAGCGCCCGCACCTCGGCCGGGCCGGCTTCGACCAGGAAGGGCCGCGACGCATCATGGGCCACATCGAAGAAGGCCTGGCCCCGTCGCAGCACGACCCGCCGTTCGCCGCCCCAGTACCAGACCCGCACGGCGCTGTCGGTGTTGAGCCGGACCCGGGAGCCGTCGTTCAGCGCCACGACCCGCTGCTCGCCGACGCCGGTCTCATAGCGGGGGGACACCATCCCAGGCGCCCAGACTGCCAGGCCCAGGCCGCCGGCCACGGCGATCGGCGCCACCACGAAGCGCCAGTCCACCCGCTTCCGCGCGGGATGTCGCGCGAGCACCTCATCCACGGCCGCCTGCACCTCCGGACGAGAGCCCAGGGCGCCGGTGGCTTGCCAGCCAGCCTCGACCCGACCGAACGCGGCCGCATTCTCAGAGTCCCGCTTCCAGACGTGGAATTCGCGCAGCGCCTCGGTGGTCACGGAGGTCTTGCGCAGCACCTCGAACCAGTGCGCCGCTTCCGCTTCCGCCCGCGAAGCCTCTGCCTGGTGGCTCATCCCAAGACCCGCCTCAGTCCCGCATCAGGGCCGCGAACCGCTTGTGCGCCTCCGTCATCCGCGCCTCGACGCGCTTGACCGAGATGCCCAGGCGCTCGGCGGCTTCGGGGTAGGTGAAGCCGGCGACCCGGCACAACAGATACACCTCCCGCACGGGACGCGGTAGCTCGCGCAGGAGTTGTTGCAGCAGAACCCGCTCCACCTGGTCCGGCAGCACGGGCGCGTCGGCCTCCTCCACCTCCCATGCCACGGGTCGCGCCTGCTCCCGCCGCGCGTGGTCCGCGGCCGCCCTCAGGGCGAGAGTGGCAAGGAACGCGCGAGGATTGCGAACGCCGTCCTTGTCTAGGCTGCGAGCAAACGTTTCCTGGACAATCTCCTCTGCGGTCTCAGAGCCAAAACGGCGCTTCAAGAAGGCGAGGAGCCAAGCAGAGTGATTCCTAAACAGGCCTTCGGCAACGGAGGTCCTGTTTGTTGGCTCGTCAGCGATGCTCAGGTCGGGCGCTGTCATCAGAATGGTCCGGCCAAAGCAGGACTCATTTGGTCGGCCTGCCTCGGACCGATGGATTCTGACCTATCAGGAATGGGTCGTAAATGCCGTGGTCGCTAATGCCGTGAGGCTTGAGCCTGCCGGCGATGACGCGGGTCTCGGGACAAGCCGACGAAGAAGGCGTGCTGAGTCGCCTCGGCACCGTGATTCGCGCCGAACGCCGCCTACAGGATCTCAGCCAAGAAGCTCTGGCTGACGCCGCCGGGATCGACAGATCTCACATGGGAAAGATCGAGCGTGGCGAGCGGAACGTGACCCTCTTGAACTTGGTCAGGATCGCAAAGGCGCTTGGCTCCAGATCTTCGAAGTTGCTCAGCGACGCGGGCGTCTAGGTCGGAAAGCCCCGTTCTGACTCGTCGGAGACATTGGGAGCGTCCGCTGTTGGACGGACCCAAGTCGTGGCACTTAGGATCCGTGTGACGAACGATAGATCTGCAGCGCTGCGGATAGGTCGCGAATGCGCTCAGCGAAGCCGCGAGCTTGACGGTCATGCTCGTCCGCGCGTTGGAGGACTTCGTGAATATCGACACTCTCAGCCTTCGAGCTGAAGTAGGCCCCGGGACGGAAGCGGTCGCTCTCGGCAAGCTCGGTCAGCGTCACGTCCGCGGACGCCCCCGCGACTACAGGGCCATAGGCGAGTTCCGTGATCCGCTCGATCTCCGCGAAGCTCAACGGGCCTCGACGATCTCGGCCTAGCGCGCGATGCCCATCGACCATGCGCACGTTTCCCGGGTGCACAGAACGCGCCTGCAGAATGACGATCGCCAAGTCGGCCGAAGCCCAGGCGCCGACGCTGGCTGGCAATGAGATGATCGCGCGCAACTGTCCCGTGAGGAGCAAGCGCCGCCTCAGCCGCTCTTCGTAGCCTTTTCGACTGAGGACCGTCTGCGCGATGAGAATTGCGGCCCGCCCTCGGGGTGAGAGCGCCTCGGCGCAGTGCTCGATGAAGGCGCTCTCCAGCCGCGAAGGTCGGACGCCGAACCCTTGGCTGGACGGCATGTCCTGCGGGCGAAGGGCGTTTAGCCCCCCGGTCGGCGGCTCGCAGATGACGTGGTCGAAGCCACCGGGGCGCATCGGCGGCGCTCGAAGCGCATCGGCGAGTTCAATGTGAGCGGGAGCGCCGAGCAGAGCCATGCGGAGGCGCGAGAACGCCCACGACGTCGGATGTATCTCCACCCCATAGAGTTCCGCCGCCGACCCCGCTGCGCGCCATGATGCGGCGAGCACGTTCCCCAGGCCACAGCACGGATCATAGATCGTGCCACTGGGGCCGACCTGGGCCAAGCCGGCGAGGAGATCCGACAGGCGCGCCGACGTCGCAAGGTCCGAGACGACGGGACCAAGGGTGGCGCTGTCTTCCAGCCTGGAGTTGAGCCAGGCGCCGAAGGAGTTGGGCGGCAAGAGCTCCAGTTCATGGGCGAAGAGCCAGCCGACCTGGACGATCTCCGCGAGGTTGGGAGACTGGCTCAGTTCGCTCGCCAAGCCTCGCGTGAAGACACCGCGCAGCGCCGGATGGGCGCGTTCGACGGATACCGCCAGCGTGTTGATCGATCGCTGCAGGTCATGGCCGGGCTGATGCCTTAGGGCGCGCAGCGCCTGCCATGTGCCGTCGTCGTCAGGACGACTGCGCAAGCATCCCAGGGCGATCATAGCCAGGAGCCTGCGGCCGATGGCGAAGCGGTCGACGGCGCGAACACGCGCGAGATACGCTACGAACTGGCGCGCGATGTGTTCGCCTTCGCTCATGCTCTCGGCCAGAGGCGGTCGAACACCGCTTCCGTCGTGGCGCGGCGGCGAAGTTCGGCGGCCTGTTCAGTGTGCAGCGCGTATTGCTCGACAGCCTCGGACATCTGAGCCAGCAGGTTTGCCTCCTCGATCGGCAAGTCGCGGACTTCCAGTTGTCGGAGGGTCTCGACGGTAAAGCCCAGTGTGCTGGAACCGGCAAACTCCTGGAGCAGGTGGGCTTGTACCTCGGGGTGACGCAGATACGCCGCGAGGAGGTGCGGTGACGTGCTCCGCGGCCGAAGGACGATCAGGTTCGCCCCGGGCAGGGCGTCCAGATGTTCATCCGTGGCGACGGCCGCGCGCACGGATGAACCTCGGGCGGTGACGACGACATCTCCGGGCTTGATGGCGAGCCGCTCGGTCTCTGGGCTCATGTGCACCGGGACCGACTCGAGTTCCGCCCGGGGCGGCAGTCGTGTGGTGACGTCACGGAGGCTGATGACGGGCGCATGAGCGGCGCCGTCCTCAGCGCGGAGGCGCGTGAGCGGCCGACCCGAGAAGACCGTGATCGCCAAATCCCCGAGCTGCACGCGCCCCTCCGCCACTCCCGGTGCGTTCTCTCAGCATTCCAGGCAAAGCGCAATGATAGTAGTTCGCGCATGGGTTGCAGCATTATGGATTATGCTGTGGACCATTCCGGTGATGTACTTGCGCCCAGATTAGGAACGGGCTACATAGCCGACAATGGTGGCGCTTCGTGTGAGTCGTCGCAGCAGGATCCGGCCGCGCGAGGCTCGCGTGAAGAAGGGGTAGGCGAAAGGCACGGCCACGGCCGTTCCAGCAGCGAGCCTTCCCGTCAGGTCCAGAAGAAGAGGTGACGAGATGCGCCGCGCGCTCGAATGACCGCGGGCTGAGAGAGGAAGGACCGGCGTCCAAAGGTATTGGACCACCCCGGCGACGCCGCGCCCTTCCTCTCCTCCGCCCCGCAGAGCGACGCCCTAGACTGCCGCCTTCCCCCTCAGGGAGCAAGGGCGGACTCGGAAGGCGTCTCGCGAACACTGGGTCAACGTCGACCTGAAACTCACTTCGCAGGTGATGCCTAGATGGCTGTCCCCGCCCATCTCGAGACTAGTGTTTCGGCGCGCCCGTTCTGCGTGCTGAGCCTCGACGGTGGTGCGGCCCGCGGCATCTCCACCGATACCTTCGACACTAGGGCCAGTGCTTGGGGCTTTGCTTGCGCGCCCGCCCGTCTGTGTCGTCTTGCCTCCAACCCAAGAAAGGCGTTTCAGCGCGGCGGCGAGACCGCCTCCCGTTGGCACGATCCAACACCGAATGTCTGATCTGAGCAAACTCCTGCACGGGGCCCGCGACGACGCCTCGTTCCTGAACAAGCTGAGCCTGGAGCCCGGAGAAGTCGAGAGCCTCGAGGCCGCGCGGCGCGACGTGCGCACTGCGATCCGGGAAAGCTTCAACCGCGAGGCGCGGACCCGATTCGAGGTGCCGGTCAGCCCGCGCTTCTATACCCAGGGCAGCTTCGCTTACCGCACCATCAACCGGCCGGCCCATCCGCCGAGCCAGCAAAAGGACCTCGACGACGGCGTTTACCTGCCGCTGACTTTCGTCAAGGAGGGCACGCGCCCCTCCCAAGCGGCCGAGGTCTACTTCCGGTTCATCGACGAGATCCTGCAAGCGCTGTGCCGTGCGCGGCGCTGGGGTTTCGACACTCGGCCGACCTGTGCACGGGTGACGATCGCGCCAGACGCGCACGTCGATATCCCCTTGTATGCGATCCCCGACGCCGAGTTCCGGAAGCTCTCGAAGGCGTTGGCGGTGGCCTTCACCGAAGACGCCGCCTACGACTTCATGAACGCGCGGCGTTCCAAGACCGACAACTGGGACGCCCTGCCGTCGGACCAGGTCTTGCTCGCGCATCGCGAGGACGACTGGAAGGTGTCCGACCCGCGCAAAATCCACGAATGGTTTCTGGCGGCGGTCGAGCGCCACGGCGAACAGCTGCGGCGAATGTCCCGCTACCTGAAGGCTTGGCGCGACGAGAAGGGCGACCAGATCGGCGGCCTTAGCTCGATCTGCCTGATGGCCTGCGTGTTCGAGACCTATGAGGCCTCGCGGGGCCTGGCGTCCCGAGACGATCGGGCGCTGCTCGACGTCGCCCGCGCCCTGCCGCGCCTGCTCGAAGGCCCGGTCCTGAACCCCGCGGATCGGTCCGAGGTGCTCTGCGCGCGGCTCAGCCGCGAGGAACGTCAGATGGCGATCACCCTGGCGGGCGCCCTGGCATCCGATGTGGACGCGGCCCTGCGCGCGGGCAGCCCCCAGGACAGCATTACCTTCCTGCGGAGCTCTCTCGGCGTCCGCGTCCCCAACCGGCCTGATCTGGTGGCCGCCGAAAGCGTGGTCGCGACCGTGCGGCGCGAAGCGCCGCGGATCGTGCCGGCTCCCGTGGTGGGGCGCTCCGTCAGTGGATGAGACCGAGGCCTGGAGCCAGATCGACGCGGCGCTGCGGCAGATCGGGTTTGTGCGCGACTGGACGGTCACGCACAGCCCGACCTATCTCGGCTGCCTTGATCCTCATGGCTTGGCGGCCGAAGCGAGCGTCGTGGTCGATGACCTCGACTTCCGCGCGCCGCCAACGATCCGCCTGAAGAACCCGTCGGCCTACGGCCGTATGATCGCGCACGTGCTCGGGCCGGCGGGCGATCTCTGCTACCTCGACGGCCGGGCCCGCGTCCTCGATCGCTACGACCCGGGCGGCACCGTACTGTCGTGCGTTGAGGCCGCCGCGCACGAACTGAAGCTTGCGGCGAGCGGTCAGTCGGACGGATACTTCCTGGACGATTTCACCGCCTACTGGAACGCCGACTTCGTCTATGCCGATCTCGGCCCCAAAGCGAAGGACGGCGAGATCGCGTGGGTGGCCCTTAACGGGCCTTCGGGGCCGATGAGCGGCGTCCTGACCGCGAAGGGCGCACTGGCCCCGGCGCTGCTGGCGCGGCATCGGCAGGTCACCGGCAAGCCCGACGCGGAGCCGGAACGCCAGCCCTGTCCTATCGTGACGGTGAACCGGCCACTGCGCGTGGATCCGACCCAGCCCTGGCCGCCCCGGGATCTCGAGGCTGTGATCGCCTGGCTGGAGGCCGTGGCGCCGGACGCCGTGTCGGCCCTCGACCGCCGGTTCGGCGAACTGGAAGGCCCCAAGCGGCTTCTCGGCCTGCGGGCGGAGAACGGCCTGTACATCCTGCAAGTCGATGTGCCGGACCACATGAAGACCCAGGAATTCCTCAATACGCGGCGCGGGCGCCTCTGGCGCAACCTGTTGCACGCCGGCCGGCGGGCCCGCGTCGAGCGGATTTCCACCGTGCGCCTCGATGCGGAGTACCTGGTAGCGCGAAACCTGTCCGCTCCCCCGGCGGCGGACACGCCAGCGGGCCTGATGGGCCGGCGGATTGCGCTTATCGGTTGCGGATCTATCGGGAGCTTCCTGGCCGATCAGCTGGCGCGTTCGGGCGCCGGCATGGGGGGCGGCCGACTGGCCCTCTACGATCCGGACAAGTTGATGCCCGCCAACCTGTGCCGACACCTGCTGTCGATGGCCTATCTCAACCGGAACAAGGCCGAGGGTTTGGGCGAGCATCTGCTTGCCGCGCTCCCCCATCTCTCGGTCTCGGCGTATCCGGTGGACGCCCTCTCCGCGCTTGATGAGCTGGCCGACTTCGACCTTGTCGTTGACGCGACCGGGGAGGAGGCGTTCTCCATCGCGCTCAATGCCCGCGCCCTGCGCAACGAGCGGTTTGCGCCCCTGCTTCACGTATGGCTGCTCGGCAACGGAGCCGCCGCCGAGACCCTGCTGAACGATGGGCGGGGACGGGCATGCTACAAATGCCTCAAGCCAAGCCTTGCCGGAGCGCCGCGTCATCGCATTCTTCGCCCGGAGGTCGAGACGGAACTGCGCCAGAACTACGCATGTGGGGATGCGCTGTTCGTGCCCTATCCAATCTCCCGGGGCATGGGTGCGGCGGGCTTGGCACTGGACCTCGCCCTGGACTGGGCCGCGGGTCGGCCGAGCCCGCGCCATCGCGTGCGCACCTTCGAGGCGTCGCGGACCTTCCAGACCAAGGACGGGGACCCGGACCCCTCGAACGAGTGCCCGGCGTGTCGGACGATCCTCTGATCCTCAGCGGCGGGCGCGGACTGATCCTCGTCGAACGTGCAATCTTGGCGACCGCCCGGCGCTTCTTGTCGCCGCCTGAGCATCGCCTTGAGGCCGGTGGCTTGCTGCTGGGCGCGTATCGCGGCGCACACCTGGATGTGGTGGGCCTGACGACGCCGCTGCCGGCGGATCGCCGGCACGCGCTTTGGTTCGATCGTCGGGACCGGGGGCATGGGGGGGCGGCCCGGGAGGCTTGGCGACGCAGCGGCGGGACCGTGACCTGTGTGGGTGAATGGCACTCGCACACCGCAGGGAGCGCCTCGCCCTCGACCCGGGATCTGACGACCTGGCGGCAGATCCTGCGCAAGGCGCGCGGCCGGCAGCACCTGTTTCTGATCGTGTCGCCGCAGGACACCAACTTCGTGGAAGGGGTCGGCGACGGTGGCGGCAACGCACGATTCCGAACCCGCCTCGGACCGCCGTCAGCGGGCTAGCGCCAGAGCTTCCAAGCGGCCGTCTTCGCGACCTGGCGCATGCGGATCGTCCCTGCGCGCCCAGCCCCGGCCATGTAGCTGCCGATCATACACAGCGGCCCATCCAGGTGCACGTCCAGGAACGCGCATCCGCGATAGCGATCGCCCGCGCCGGGCACGCCCTCCAGCCGTTCGACCTGGTAGATGTAGACGAGCTTCACCAGGTCTTTCTCGACCGCAACCTTGCGGGCGTGCACCAACACCGTCTCGGAGGTGGACTCCGCTGTGCGCAAGGCGAAGGTGATGGACGTCAGGGTGTGCGCCACTTCGAGCGTCGCCGGGCGCACCACTTCAACGCCGTTCTGTTCAAAGGTGAGTTCGCCGGTCCAGGTCCCGCCGAGGTAGGGAAAGATCACGTTCTGAACGAAGGACGGCGTCCAGCGCCAGAGCGCCAACGACCCAATCATGGTGATGAGCACCACGGGCGTGGCGACCTTCGCAAAGCCGAGCGCGACCGTCGGTCCACTCCCGCTGGCTACAAGCCCGAAGCGCAGGCTCACGGCGTAGGCGACCATCACCAGGATGGCGAAGGCCGTGAGCAGGAAACGGATCGGCAGGAGATGCAGCACGCGTTGATGAACCTTGGTCGGAAGCCAGCGGCTGGTCTAGAAGCCCGCCAATGGAGCAGCTCGACGAGATCTTCAAGGGGATCGGCGCCCGAGGAACCGCGCCGGCGACCCTGATCGCGTGCCTCTTTACCGGCTCCGCGCCGCCGGCGGCCGCGACCCCCATGCCGCGCGATCCGTCACCGGCGACCGGGGCTCCGCTGGACGGCGGGTTTGCCGATGAGATCTGCGCCGCCCTCGCGATAAACTCGGCCGTCCACGATGGCGCGATCCTGTTCGGCCGCCCGGCCGACGGCGAGATCTATCGGGTCTTCGGCTGGTCCTACCGCCTTTTTCCGTCGGCGCGCGGCGAGGGCGGGGCTGTCAACCGCGGCTCGGCCTTCCACAGCTGCTGGGCGATGTCGCTCGAGCCGGACGTGGACGCCGCCTATCTCGTGAGTCAAGGCCGCAGCTATCGCTTCGTTCTGGGGGGCGTCACGGAGTTGTAACGGCTCGGGGGGTCTTAACCGCCGGCGGCGTTGAAACGTCCCGCTCTCGGATACGCAAGCCGAGCTTCACCACCTCGACGAAATGTTCCCTTCTTAGCAAGATCAGGCCGTCGAGGTTCTTTAGTGCGCGCGGGTTGCCGGGCCATCGCCGCGAATCGTTCTACGCCTGTCCCGGTTCAGCTAGGGGTCCGATGCCCTTTCACATCCTTTGCCTGTCCGGTGGCGGCTTCCTGGGCCTCTATACGGCGGCGGTCCTCGCCGAGCTGGAAGCTGAATCCGGTCGGCCGATCCTCGAGTCCTTCGACCTAGTCGCGGGCACGTCCGTCGGCGGCATCATCGCGCTCGGCCTTGCCGCCGGTCGGCCCGCCGCGGAGATCCGGGACGCGATCAGCGATCATGGCAGGGCGATCTTCTCCGCGCGGCGCGCGCCGCAGACCGGTCTCCAAAAAAAGGCGGCGCTGGCGTTGAACGCGACGCACGCGAAGTACTCCAGCGCCCCGCTGCGTCGCGTGATCGAGGATCTGGTGCCCACCGGAACGCGACTCGGCGACCTGAAGCATCGGGTGATGATCGCGGCGGTGAACCTGACGAAGGGCGGGCCGCAGGTCTTCAAGACGGACCATCACGAGACCTTCAGGAGCGACTGGAAGCTGAGTGTCACTGACGTCGCGCTCGCGACCTCGGCGGCGCCCACGTTCTTTCCGCTGCACCGGATCGGCGGTCAGCTGTACGCGGACGGCGGCCTGTATGCGAACGCGCCCGACCTACTGGCGATTCACGAGGCGGAGCATTTCCTCGGTCGCAAGGTCGAGGACATCCGTCTGCTTAGCATCGGCACGACGACGTCGAAGTTCTCCATCTCGAATACGTCGGATCCCAACATGGGCTGGATGGCTTGGATGGAAGGGCAGCGCCTGCCCAGCGTAATGATCGCCTCGCAGCAGCTGCTGGCCGACGCGATGGTGACGCACCGGCTTGGATCCAACTACCTGCGGATTGACGCCGACCGCTCGCCGGAACAAGAGCGGGAACTCGGCCTCGACGTGGCGACGGCCGCGGCCGCTGCCGACCTTGTGGGTCTCGCCCAGGTCTCGGCGCAGGCGGTCCTCGGCAAGGGGACGGTAAGCCCCTTCCTCACACACACGGCGGCGGCGCCGCAGTTCTTCCATCGCGGCTAAGGCGGTTCCGAATGGGCATCGCGTCGTCCTTGTTCTTCTCAACCGTCACCCCGGAGCGCACGCTGGACTGGCGCGTACGTCCATCTGACGAACAATTCGAGGTCCAGGAGGCGCGCTGGAACCATCTCGCGGAGGCTTTGCTCGCCGATCTGGCGGCGGCGACCGGGTGCTCGATGCGCTCCTGGCTGCAGGGCTCCTACAAGTTCGGCACCCAGGTTCGCCCGCGCCGGCGAGGAGTTCGACATCGACCTCGGCCTCTACTTCGAATGGGCGGGACAGCCGCAGGATGGCGAACACGGGCCGGTGGAACTGAAGGCGATGATCCAAGACGCCCTGGAGACCTACGCCGCCAATGCGGACAATGACGCCAAGTCGATGTCGCGGCCGAAGCCGCGCTGCTCGCGCATCCACTTCGAAGGCCACTTCCACATCGACGTGCCAGGCTACCATCTAGACGCTGCGCGCGACGCGCGGGCCCTCGCGACGGCGTACGATACCTGGGAGCCCAGTGACCCGAAAGCGATCTATCGATGGTGGACCACCACGCTCAGTGATGCGGCGCGACCGCGCGCCCGGAGGATGGTGCGCTACGTCAAGATGTGGGCGACACTGCGGTTTGAAGAGGGCGGCCGGCCGAGCTCGATCCTTCTCACAGTCCTAACCGGACAAGCCTATGTTCAACTGGATCTCGATGCTCTGAGTGGGGACGACGAGGTCTTCGAGGCGTTGGTGACGCTTGTCCTGGCGCGCCTTCGAAAGAGCTCCGTCGTGCCAAACCCCGCGGATCCGGACGAGGATCTCAACCGCCTAGACGGCGAGGGGAACGCGGCCTTGGTCGAACATCTCCAGACGTTGCTGGGCACTTGCGGTCGCGCCCTGGCGGCGCCGACCTCCGCCGAGAGCGCCGAGATCTGGTCGGAGGCGTTCGCACATTTCTTCCCCGTGCCGGGCGACGACGAGGTCCTGACGGAGCTGGCCAAATCGAGCAGCCGGGCCCTCGTCGCGCCGACCTTCGCTCCAGAGGTCGCCGTGCAGGCCGTGACCGACCACGGCGTTCTGCGTCGAACCTATTCCGGCCAGAATGGCATCGGCCCGATTCCGAAGGACTGTACGGTGACCTTTACCTTGGCCAACGCCTATGCGCTGCCGCCAGGGGCGACCGTCAGCTGGACCGTTCGCAACGAGGGTGACGAAGCGGAACTCGTGAACGACCTCGGGCATCTGGCCGGCGTCGGGCAAAGTGTGAGCCGGCACTCGGCCTATACCGGCGTCCACCACATGGATGTGTCGGTCAAGCTGAACGGTCGACTGATCGGCCGGCGGCGAATTCCGGTGGACATCCGCGGAGCCGCGCCGGCGCTGCCCCGGCCTAAACCGGGCCGCCCCGCCAACATCAAGTTGCGCGGCCGGCGCTGACGGTCGGAAGCCGACCGACCGGGATCGCACGACGAGGCTGCGGCGGGCCGATTTCGGTCCTTAGGGTCGCGAATGTCCGATTCCTGCTCGGATACCAACGACCGCAACTGGCGCGAAGGCGACGAAGCCGTGAGACCTCGCACGCGTCAGTTGCTCGGGTTTTAGCGCCCACCCTGTGCCCGAAATCTCTCCGATGTGGCGCGCTGGCGCTCACTCACGTCGTAACCAATGCGCGCATAGGCAGCGACCAAGCTGCCAAAGCGGCGGATGTAGGTATTGGGAGCCCGCGTGATCTCGGAGGCCTCAATGAGGCTTGAGCTGAGCTTGCCGCGTGCAGCGAGCAGCCGGCGCAACTCCTCCAGTAGGTCTTCATCTGTCGGTGTCCGAGACCTATGGCCTTCGCTCATGGGGCAATCAAACCAGCCGGTGCGCTTCATGGCGAGCCCCTGCTTCACACGCGCGGATCAACGTTCGCACTGCGTCCCATCCCGGCGTCTCCTCTTGGCGCATCTGAGACCCTGGCGGCCCCCGACCAAGCCCGTTCCGGTGACTCTGGCGCGTGCGCCGCGACGCCTACCTGCCCTGCGTCCCCCACCGACCAGAACCGGACGTGGCGCACCGACCGGGCTCCCTCGGGCTCGTCCCGCTGCACCGGAATGTGACCCTCGTCATGCGAGATGCGACTCGCCACGGCAAATGTGTTCTGCTTTTGTTCGAGCATGGTGAGGCCTAGAACCTACAAGCGCGAGCATGCCGCTCCGGCTCCGCCGCGCGACCCCCGGGGGCCGTCGCCTGCCGCCGTCGGAGCCTCGTCGACGCCGGGCGGGATGGTGCGCTGACATGAGCACGAAGCAACCCGATGTGCTCGTTGCACCGCCCAGTCCGCTCGCGGCCCTGACGCTCGCTGAGATGCATGTGAGGCGCTGGGAGCTGAAGGCGACCTGCGATCGCTGCGCGACCAAGCTGCGCGTCAGCCTCCCGGCGATGATCCGCACCCACGGCCCCGATGCCGTGTTCTGGGGCCAGAAGCCGCGCTGTCCCGGGCTGGAGTGCGAGAAGGGCGTCCTGACCTATGCCGCCCGTGCGCTCACCGGCGGGACGTGGGTCTCTATGACCAGCCCGCCCTGCCAGCTCGACCTGGCGGCCTACAAGAGCCGCCATGCGGCCTATCGCGGGCCGCGATAGTCATGACGATGTTCCAGAACATCCACCGGTCCCTGGCGCCCAGCGACACGCTCAAGGTCCAGTGCGAGCCCTGCGGGCATCGCACGACCTGGAGCTACCGCGACGCCGTCGCGCGCTGCGGGCCGGACGCCACGCCGGCGGATATCCGGCGGCGCTTGAAGTGCAAGGCCTGCGGCGCCGAGGGCCGCGCCCGGGTGTGGATATGAGGCCGCCTGGAGGGAGGCCATGCCGTCGACGCTGAGACGACCGCCGGCCGCAGCGCTCCAGCGCTTCCACCCCGGCCAGGCCGGAGCCGACACGGTGCAGGACTACCTGGCCACCGGCTGGTCGCTGGCCATCTGCTGCAAGGCCTGCCCCCGCCTCGTGGAATGGACGCCGCCGGAGTTGCTGGAACGGTTCGGCGACCGGCTCGGGCTGCGAATCTCGGACCTGGCCTCGCGGCTGTCCTGTACGGGCGAGGGAGGCTGCGGCTCGGACGACGTGGCCGTGTTCCCGCACCTCTATGACGGCGCCTGGTCGTGGACGCCGCCGGACGCCTAGGCGGGCTCGACCTCATCCTCGCGCGGACCCATGGCCACGACGGTGAGCGCGCCGTCGGGCAGGGGCCGCTGCAGGTGCTGGACCTCGGTCCAGGGCGCGTCGCTCAGCCAGAGGTCCCGGTCGGCCTCGTCAGTGAGGATCACCGGCATCGCCTTCGAGTGGTACGTGGCCACCTCGGGGTTGGCGTCGGTGGTCAGGAAGCCGAAGAGCTCGCAGTCCTCCCAGCCGGTCTTGATCTTCCGCACGCAGCCCCACGGCGTCCATACCCCGGCGAAGAATGCCAGCGGCCGGTCGTCGCCAAACGCAAACCAGACCGGTTGCAGGGAGCCGCCCACCTGGTCCGGCTCGCTGAAGGAGGTGAAGGGCACGAGGCAGCGGTTCGTGGGCCCGAGCCAGGGCTGCCAGTGCTTGCTGGCGGTATTGCGGATGTTGGTGATGCCCCTGTCCGGCTCCATCCGCAGCAGCTCGTTGAAGTCGACCGATCCACCCTTGGCGCGGAGCTTGTCCGCCCGCTTCGAAGCGGCGTCCATCAGGGCCTTCTTAGAAGACGGCATGCCCCAACGCAGGTCGCGCATCTCGCGGGCGCCGGTCTCGTCGCGGACCACGGCCGGCGCCGCATAGTCTGGGTACACGCCCGCCATCGGCGGCTGGTTGTTGTTGCGGTCGGTCATGGCCCGCGCCAGGGCGGCCACGGCGGCGCGGCCTTTCATCATCGCATAGAGGTTGCACATGGCCCCAGGCTAGGCTGCGACAAGCCGGGACGGCCACCAATCTCCGGGCGAGCCCCCCGTCGAAGGTCCAGCGCCGCGCGCGTTGCTCGGCCCGGCGCCACCGCTTTGCCGTCCGGGTCGATGGCCGCCGGCCTACGGTTCGTCTTCGCCGCCGCCGCCGTCGTCACTGTCGTCGGGTGGGCCCGGCAGCTTTCGGGAGACCAGCGCTTCGCGCTTGCGCGCCTCCTCCTCCAGCTTGGCGAACATCTCGCGGAACGCGACCATCAACGTGTAGGCGTCCAACAGGACGATGGCGTCGCCGGTCCGCTGGTCGAAATCCTGCAGCTGAAGATGGAACATCGTCATCAGCTTGTTCTCGGCGGTCCGGACGGCGAACTCCGGAGAACAGATCTCGAGCGCCGTCAGGACGCCGTACGGATCGACCCGGAGCAGCTCGGCGAAGGCGTGGACGCGCTCGACGTTGAGCGGCCCGAACCCGCCCTCGAAGTGCTCGTAGGTCCGCTTCTTGATCCCCAGCTCGCGGGCCACGTCGACGAGCAGTCGGCGTCGGAAGTTCCGCACGGCGCGCAGGATGCGCGCCAGCATAGGCCCCTTCGCGGTCGGGTCACGATCCGCAGGCGCAACCATAAGGACACTAACTCCCGCACACCACTTTCCGTGGAGTAAAGCCTCGCGCGGAGGTTGTTCAAGGCGCAGCTGTCGTAGAGCTGTCACTTTTCATCGCGGCCACGATGGACGCGCCGCCACGAGGCGCAGGGGCCGCAATGAGATTGCGGGCTCGACGTCGCGAGGCGCCGCGGCGCCCCAGCCGGAATATTTGGTCCGCCGCCGGACCGTCGGGTCCGACCGGGGACCGCCTGGGCCGGACGCCGCCCATGATGCGCCGGACCAGGCCGCGCCGGTCCAAACGCGGACCGAAACGCGGGAATGGCGCAGCTTGCCGCCAGCGCCCGCAGATCGTCGGAATCCGGCTTCCGTCCACCGGCCCGCTGAGGGCGGGGGACGTGGCAGGACAAGCGTACGGTGAGCGTGATCGGGCGTCTGTGCGGTCTGGCGATGGGCGCGGCGCTCGGGCTGCAGGCCGGCGCGCAGTTCGTCGGCTGGTCCTTCGCCTTCGCGCCGCCGCTGGGCCCGGGCCTGCGGGTCGCCGCCGACCTCGTGGTCTACCCGCCGTGGTCGCTGCTGGCTTGGCGCCGACAGTTCGGGGCCGAAGAGCCGCGCATCTTCGCCGCGGCCACGTCCCTGGTCCTGCTGGGCCTCGCCGGCGGCCTCGGCGCCGGCGTGCTCCTGGACGGTCCGGCGGCGCCCCGGCGTCGCCGCGGCTGGGGCGACCTGGCCGAAGCGCGCCGCGCCGGCTTGCGCGCCCGGACAGGCTGCGTGATCGGCGAGCTCGACGGCCGGCTGCTGGTGACCGCGGACCTGCGGCCCACCCTCGTCACCGGCGGCACCCGCTCGGGGAAGGGGCGGGGCCACGTGGTCCCCAGCCTGCTGAACTGGACCGAGAGCGCCCTGGTCCACGACCCGAAGGCCGAGCTCTGGCAGGTGACCGCCGGCTGGCGCGCCACCTTCTCCCACGCGCTGCGGTTCGATCCGCGCAGTCCGGGCTCGGCCCGCTGGAACCCGCTGGCCGAGATCCATCCCGGTCCTGGGGAGCTGGCCCAGGTCCAGCGCCTGGTCGCCATCCTCTCCGACCCCGGCGGGGTCCGCGACGATGAGGCCATCTGGGACAAGTCGGCCTCCGAGATCCTCGAGGCGGTGATCCTGCACGTGCTCTACACCTCAGAGGACTCGGAGAAGACCCTGGTCAAGGCCCGCGCGCTGCTGGCCGACCTCGACGAGGCCGCCGAGGCGATGATCCGGACCCTCCACCGTCCGGGCGCCGACGGGACGCCGGAGACGCATCCATTCATCCGCACCGCCGTGAAGGGCTATGCCGCCATGCACGACCGGTTCCGCACCTCCGTGCAGGGCACTGCGCGGTCGTACCTGAAGTGGCTGGCGGGGGAGGACCTCGAGCGCACCTTGTCCGCCTCGGACTTCGCCCTCGGCGACCTGATGTGCGCCGAGGCGCCGGTGAGCCTCTACGTCCAGGTGGCCCCCGCCGACGCCGCCACCCTGAAGCCGCTGGTGCGGCTCTTGTTCTACGCCGCGGCCCAGGCGCTGACCGCCCAGGAGCATGCCGACGCGCATGGCCGGCCCAAGCGCCACAAGCTCCTGATGGCGATGGACGAGTTCCCGCTGCTGGGGCGGGTGGAGTTCTTTGAGAAGAGCCTGCGGCTGATGAGCGGCTATGGCCTGAAGACCATGTTCGTGGCCCAGAGCCTGAACGACATCGCCGAGACCTACGGCCCGAACAGCACCCTTCTCGACAACTGCCTCGTCTACACCGCCTTCGCCGCCCTCGATCCTCTCACCCAGGACAAGGTCTCCAAGCTGACCGGCACGGTCGCCGAGAGCCGCACCAGCCGCAGCGGGCCGGCCGGGCTTTCGGCCGGCCGCAGCTCCGTGTCGCGCGCGGAGGTGGAGCGGCCCCTGCTGGAACCGGGCGAGATCCGTGGCCTTCCCGACGACGAGCAGCTGGTGTTCGTGGCGGGCCAACGGCCGCTGCGCACCCGCAAGGTGCGCTACGACGTGCGCGAGCCGTTCCGCCGCCGCGCCGGTCTCGCGCCGCCCGACCCGGCGCTCGCGATCGACACGCCCGGCCGCCCGCGCCACCCCTGGGCGGGCCGTCGTGCGCTCGGCGAGGACCGGGCCGCGAGCCTGCCGCTCTTCAAGGAGGTGGCCGCAGCGATGGACGACAAGCGCGCCGCCAAGGCGGCGGAGATCTACGAGCGCGTGGCCGAGGAACTCGCCGCCCAGGAGGCCGCGCTCGACCACCTGCAGGGACGCGCGCCATGACCAAGCGAGACGACCAGCCGACGCCGCGGGTGCAGGTCTATTTCGAGAACCCCAAGGTGGAGGTGGCGCTGCGGCGGGAGGCCCGCGCAGGAAAGCTCACCCTGAGCCGCGCCGCGGAGCGGGCCATCGCCCGCGGCCTGCAGAAGCGCCCTGCCGCCGATCCCGAGGACCGGCTGCTCAACCTCGACCGGGCGCTGCGGGACCACATGCGCGCCACCGCCCGCGACATGAGCATCGTCCAGGAGCTGCTGGTGGAACTCGCGCGCGCCTTCTTCGCCCGCCTGCCCGACACGGCGGCCGACCAGGACCCGCTGCTGCGGGCGGCGGTCGAGGCGCGCATCGAGCGGATGCTGGATGCGGCGGCGGCGCGCATCGTGGCGGGAGGAACCGTTCCCGCCGAGCCTGCCCCCGCAACGCCTGCGCCAGAGGTCCGCACCTTCCAGGCCGCGGAATGAGCCCGGAGGCCCAGGTCGCCCTGCGCAAGCGCGAGGCGCTGGACCACGCCCTAGGCGAGGACGTCCGCGGGGCCCTCGCCCAGCCGGACGTGGTGGAAGTGCTCGCCAACCCCGACGGCCGCCTGGTCGTCGACCGCCAGGGCCAGGGGCGTGCGGACACCGGCGTGCGGCTGGCCGCGGCCGCCCGCGAGCGGGTCATCCGGCTCGTCGCCGACCATGTGGGGGCGCCGGTGACGCCGGAGGATCCGCGGCTCTCCGGCGTGCTGCCCACGGGCGAGCGCTTCCAGGGCTTCCTGCCGCCCGTCTGCCCGCAGCCGGCCTTCTCGATCCGCAAGCGCCCGGCGGTGGTGTGGACCCTGTCCGACTATGTGGACCAGGGCGTGCTGGGGGCCGCGCAGGCCGAGACCTTGCGCGAGGCGGTGCGCGAGCGGCGCAACATCCTGATCTCCGGTGGGGCGGGCTCGGGCAAGACGACCCTCGCCAACGCCCTGCTGGCCGAGCCCGCCTTCGCCGGCGACCGGGTGTTCCTGATCGAGGACACCCCCGAGCTGCAGTGCTCTGCCTGGGACCTCGTGCCCGTGCTGACGCGCCGCCATCCGAAGCCGATCGGCGTGGTCGACCTGGTGCGCGACGCGCTGCGGATGCGGCCCGACCGGATCGTGGTCGGCGAGATGCGCGACGGCGCCGCGGCGCTCGAAACCCTGAAGGCGTGGAACACCGGCCATCCGGGCGGCCTCAGCACCCTGCACGCCAACTCCGCGACGGAGACCCTGGCGCGGCTGGAGGACCTCCTGCTCGAGGTCACCGCCCATCCCCCGCGCCGCGCCATCGCGCAGGCCATCGACCTCATCCTCCATATCCGGCGGACGCCGGCGGGCCGCCGCCTGGAGACGGTGCTGGCGCTGGACGGTCTAGGACCGGACGGTGACTACGTCCTGCGCGGTTGAGGCGCGCCGCCGGCCCCCGGGCGTGGGGGCCGGTTTCGGCCAGGCCGTGAGCTCGACCGCGCGCAGGGCGAGCCGGCGGTACGACGCGCGTGGGCCGAGCGCCTCGATCGCCAGGATCAGCCCGTCGAGACGCTGGGCCAGGGTGATCTTCAGCGCGTCGGGCGCCTGCCGATAGTAGACCTTCATCAGGCCGCCGGCCCGTCGCGCCCAGCCTTCCGAATCCCCGCCCAGCCCGAGCACGGTGCGCAGGCGGGCGATCTGCGGGGCCGCCTCGGCCTCCTCGCGCAGCTCCTCCGCCACCGCCAGCCGGGCGAGGGCTTCCACAAAGGCGCGCAGTTTCGGGTTCAGGACGCTGCGAGCGCGCGGCATGGGAGCCTCATCGATCCGGGCGGCGAACCTATCACGCGGCCGGCACTCCGACCCCTTGGCGTGGAAGCCGGGCGCGGCGGTGGCCTCATGCGCGCTTGCCCGAGAGCCGGCGCAAGTTGTCAGCAAGTCATAAGCACGTCGTGGCGACGCGCCTGCAAGTCGCAAGTAACGTGCGGACATGTCGTCAATAACGTGTCGAATAAATACTCCACAGAACTGTTGACAACTGTGTTTCTGGGTTGCTTGCTCTGCAACCAGGGCGCGATATGCGCCAAGGATTTAGGACATGCGCAAGCAACACTCGCGCGGCCTTTTGGCCGCGGTGGCGGTCTGCGGCCTGGCCGCGGCGGGGCCCGCGTTGGCCGGCGGGGCGGGGATGCCCTGGGAAGGTCCCCTGCAGCAGATCGTGGAAAGCTCGTATCGCAGCGACGCCGCCTCGCGCGCCGGAGCGCTTGGCCTGACCCAGTTGATGCCGGGCACCGCCGCCGCACTGGGCGTCACCGACCGAGGCGACCCGGCCGCCAACCTGGCCGGTGGCGCCGCCTACCTGGCGCGACAGCTGGTCCGGTTCGGGGACTTGCGGCTCGCGCTCGCCGCCTACAACGCCGGTCCGGAACGGGTGGCGCGGCTGGGACGCGTGCCCGATATCGCCGAGACCCGGGTCTATGTCGCGTCCGTGGTGGACTGCTACCTCGCGCTGGCCGCCGGGCGCGCCATCCGGACCGCGCGCGACTGCCGTGCGTCGACGGTGCGGCCATGACGCCTCTGTCGGACGTGCCGCCCACCGCGGCCGAGGAACGCGACGAGGATCTCCTGACCCGCCGCGAGGCCTCGGCCTACCTCGCGCGCTTCCACGTCCGTCTTAAGCCGGCGACGCTGGCGCGCCTATGGAGCGTCGGCGGGGACGGTCCGCCTTGCCGGCACATCCGCGGCAAGCCCTGGTATCCGCGCGGCGCACTGCGCGCCTGGGCGGAGGCCCAGCAGACGGGCCTGCGGCGTTCGCGCGGCGAAGCGGGCGCCTGGCCGGCGGCGGGACCGAGGTGAGCCGTGGCGAACTGGATGGACTTCGTGGACCCGGCGGCGCCCTCCGGCCGCTATCTGCGCTGGAAGGAGGTGGAGCGGAGCACCGGGCTCAGCCGCACGACCGCCTGGCGGCTGCAGCGTTCGGGGGATTTTCCCCGGCCCTATGTGATCTCGCCGGGGCGGGTCGGTTACCTCGAGTCCGAGGTCGAAGCCTGGCGAGCGTCGCGCGGTCATCGCCCGAGCGACGGCGCGCCGGACGAACGCCGCGAACAGCGCCCGCCGCCGAGCCTGGACGGGCAACCACCACCGGCCCACGCAAACTCGGAGGCGGCCGTTGTCCGCCCGTCGGCCACGGCGCGGCCGACGCAGTCGCCGCGCGGCCGGGTGCGCCGCGAGCGATCGGGCTTGGGCGCGCCGACGCAGATCCGTTTCGACTTCTAGGACCCGCCACCGCGCGCTGCGGGCCATCGCGTCCCGCCTGGGCGGGCGCGCCTCCCAGCCTGCCGGCGACGCTAGCGCTCGATGAAGTATCCGCCGCCACGATAGGATTTGATCAGGCCCTCGGCCCCGATCTCGGCCAGCCGCCGGCGCAACCGCGAGACCATGACATCGACGGTCCGGTCGAACCCGTCGAAGTCCTCGCCGAAGACGTAGCCGAGCAGGTCCTCGCGGCTGACGATCTCGCCGGATCGCTTCAGCAGGGCGAGGACGAGCTGCGCCTGGCCATTCGTGAGGCTCACCGAGCGTCCGTCGGAGGACTCCACGGTCTGGTTCAGCTCGTCAAACCGGCAATCGCCCATCGGCCAGCGGCAGGCGGTCCGTCCCCGCGCGGCTCGCGCGCGGCCCCTGACCAGCGCACGCACCCTCGCGACCACCTCGCGGGGATTGTGCGGCGGGCGCAGGCAGTCGTCGGCTCCGGCCTCCAAGATCGACACCGCCGCCTCGAGGTTCGTGTCCGCGAGGAGGACGAGCACGGTGGGTCCGCCCAGGGTACGTAGCGTTCTGCAGAAGTCCGCGAGCCGCGCGGGCTCGGCGGCCGATGGCGCGACGACGACCACGTCGGCGGACACTGTCCGGCCGGGGCTGGGCAGCTTTTGAAACAGGCTGACTTCCCAGCCGAGGCGTTCGAGCTGGCTTAGGGTCGGTCCGGATGGCCCCGCCATGACCACGCGCAGAGACGCCGGGGCTGGGCCCTTGGGCGCGGCGTTCAGAAGGCGAACTCCACGACGGCGTCCACCTCGACGGCGTAGCCGAGGGGGAGGCTGTATACGCCCACCGCCGAGCGCGCGTGCTTGCCGGCGGCGCCCAACACCTCGACGAGGAGGTCGGAGCAGCCGTTGGCGACCGCGGGGATCTCGGTGAAGCCCGCGGCGCACTGGACGAAGGCGCCAAGCTTCACGACGCGGCGGACGCGGCGCAGGTCGCCGTCCGCCGCCAGCCGCATCTGCGACAGGAGGTTGACGGCGCACAGCCGCGCGGCGGCCTGGCCCGCCTCGATGTCGAGGTCGTCGCCCACCACGCCCTTGACGCCGCCGCCGGGCCCGCTCGAGACCTGGCCGGAGATGTACGTCAGTCCGGCGCTCGCGACGAAGGGGACGTAGTTCGCCACCGGCGCCAGCGGCGTCGGAAGGTCGATCCCGAGGGATTGCAGGCGGCTCTCGATGGGCGACATGGCCGAAGGCTTCCTTATCTGTGGTCAGGTCTGTTTGGCGGGGACCGCGTCGGGTGCGCTCGTCTCCGGGGGTTCGAACTGCCCCTCCCAGCGCGCGACGACGGCGGCGGCGACCGAGTTGCCGACGACGTTGGTGCCGCTGCGCCCCATGTCGAGCAGATGGTCGACGGCGAGGATCAGCAGCAGCCCGGCCTCGGGCAGCTGGAAGTGGGTGAGGGTGGCGCTGATCACCACGAGGGAGGCGCGGGGCACCCCGGCCATGCCCTTGGACGTCACCATGAGCAGCAGCAGCATGGTGACCTGTTGGGCCAGGCTGAGCTCGATCCCATAGACCTGGGCGATGAACAGCACCGCGAAGGTGCAGTACATCATCGAGCCGTCGAGGTTGAACGAGTAGCCCAGCGGCAGGACGAAGCTGACGATGCGCCGGCTCACGCCGAGCTTCTCCAGGACCTCCATGGTGCGCGGATAGGCGGCCTCGGAAGACGCGGTCGAAAAGGCCAGCAGGACCGGCGTGCGGATCGCCGAGAATAGCGCGATGGCGCGTCCCCGGAGCAGCGTCGCCGCCACGAGGAAGAGCGCGCTCCAGAGCACCGCCAGCGACAGGTAGAAGCCGCCGACGAACTTCGCGTAGGTCCCCAGCACGCCGAGCCCCTGCTCGGCGACGGTGGACGCCAGGGCCGCGAAGATCGCGAGCGGCGCCAGCTTCATCACATAGCCGGTGACCTTCAGCATGATGGCGGCCAGCTGCTCGACGAGGGCGAGGACGGCCGGCGCCCGGTCGTCGATCGACGCCACGGCCGTGCCCACCACGACCGAGAAGATCACGATCTGCAGGATCTCGTTCTTCGCCATGGCTTCGACGATCGAGGCCGGGACCAGATGGGTGACGAAGTCCTTCAGGGTGAACTTCGCGACTTCGACCCCCGAGGCGGCGTCGATCGGCGGCGCCGCCAGCGACAGGCCCGACCCCGGCTGGATCAGGTGGACCATCACGAGGCCGATGGTCAGGCTGACCAGGGATGCGCCGACGAACCAGCCGATGGTCTTGGCCCCGACGCGGCCGACCGCGCCGGCGTCCTCCATGTGGGCGATGCCGGCGACCAGGGTCGAGAAGACCAGCGGGGCGATGATCATCTTGATCAGCCGCAGGAAGAGGTCGGTGACGATCGAGAGCCCGTCGACGGCCTGCTCGACCTGGGCGGGGGCGAGGGTGCTGTTCAGCGCCCAGCCGACGGCGACGCCCAGCGCCATGGCGCCGATCACGAAGTAGGCGAAGCTTCGGTTCATCAAGGATCCTGCGGGGCCGGTCCGGAGGGAACTGGCGCCGGTCCTTCCGGTGACGTAACGGGCGGGGAAATCCGCACCTTGGCGCGGCGCCATCTCGGGCGGATCGGCCGTCCCGTCAACGATCATCAACAGAACTGATCGTTCGAAACACCTGAAGTTATACTTGAGAAATCAACGCCTCTGCTTGCCATAACTGCAATCCGCCGGAAACAATTCGGTATTCCGCTGACGTCGCGGCGCCGGGGCGCGAACTGAGTTGACCCGTCGCCGGTGAGGGTTCGCCGCCGCCGTCCGTCCTGGACTCTGGGCGGTGCGCCGCGGGACTTTTGACGAGGGTCGGATGACACAGGTTTGGGGCAGGGTGCGGATCCTGGCGGCGCTGGGCGCGATGGCGGTGCTGGGCCAGGCCCAGGCGGCGCCGGCGGCGGGACAGGTGACCGCGATCATGGGCGCCACCGTCTTTGACGGCACCGGCGCCGCGCCGCGGGTGGCCAACGTGATCGTCCGCGACGGCCGCATCGCCGAGGTCGGCCCGGATGCGAAAGCGCCGCGCGGCGCGACGGTGATCCAGGCCAAGGGCAAGGCGCTCCTGCCGGGCTTCTTCGACCTGCACACCCACTGGACCCCCGGCGGCGCGCCGGCCGTGGCCCCGCAGATCGCCAGCGCCTACGTGGCCGCGGGCGTCACCACGGTGAACGACTTCCACCAGCCGCCGGAGGCCTATGAGCCGCGCAGGCGGTGGCTGACCGGGCTCACCACGCCGCACGTGAACTTCACCGCGCGGATGAGCACGCCCGGCGGGCATGGCGCCGACTGGGCGGACGTGGCGACCACCAAGTGGGTCGACACCCCTGAGGCTGCCCGCGCCGAGGTGCGCGCGCTGCTGCCCTACAAGCCGGACGCCATCAAGGCCTTCGCCGACGGCTGGCGCTACGGGTCGTCGCCCGACAACACCAGCATGGACTACTGGACGCTGTCGGCCCTGGCGGACGAGGCGCACAAGAACGGCCTGAAGGTGCTCACCCACACGGTGACGGTGGAGCGCGGCAAGGTGGCCGCGCGGGCCAAGGTGGACGTGATCGCCCACAGCCTGCAGGACCGCGAGGTCGACGCCGAGGTGGTCGAGCTGATGAAGGCCAACGGCACGGTCTATGCGCCGACGCTGGCCGTCTACGAGCCGGTGAAGCCCGGCCAGCCCCAGCCCGCCAACCGCGACGATCCACGGGTGCAGCAGTCGTTCCGCAAGTTCGGCTACGCCCTGCACAATGTGAAAGCGCTGTTCGACGCCGGCGTGCCGATCGCGGTCGGCACCGACGCCGGGATGCCCGGCACGCCGCACGGCGCGGCGACCCTGCGGGAGATGGAGTTGCTGGTGCAGGCGGGCCTGACCCCGAGCCAGGCGCTGATGGCCGGCACCGCCAACAGCGCGCGCGCCATGAACGAGATCGCCGACCGCGGCACCATCGAGAAGGGCAAGCGCGCCGACCTGGTGCTGATCGCAGGCTCGCCCTGGACCAACATCGCCGACATCCGGATGACCGAGCGGGTGTTCATCGACGGCAAGGCGGTGTTCGGGCCGGGCGTGACGCCCACGCCGGCCGACGGCCAGGCGTCGATGCCCGCGATCAAGACTAAGGCGCTGATCGACGACTTCGAGGGGGCGCCGGGGCGGACCCGGCTCGACACCCTGCGGCTGGACGACATGGACGGCGGCCATGACCGCACCGTGCAGGTGAGCCAGGTGGCGGTGCGCCAGGGCGCCGATCACGCCCTGCTGCTGGCGGCCCGCATGGCCACCAAGGAGGATCCCAGCGCCGGCGTGCTGCTGCCGCTCAGCCGCGGGTCGGTGGAGCCCGTGGACGCCCGCGCCTTCAAGGGACTGCGCTTCGACGTGCGCGGCGACGGCGGGGCCTATGCGGTCACCGTCAACACCCAGGGCGGCCGCTGGCGCGCCCCGGTGACCGCCGGTCCGGAATGGACGACCGTGGAGATCCCCTTCGCGAGCCTGACGCGGGCGCCGGGCCGCGGCGGCGACGGGGCGGCCTGGAGCGGCGCGGACCTGCTGGACGTGGGCTTCAGCGGCGGCCGCGACGCGGGCCAGCGCCTGTGGCTGCAGATCGACAACGTGACCTTCTACTGAGGCGGCCGGGCCGGCGCGCCGCCGGCCCGCCCCCAAGCCTTGCGGGTCCGCCCGCGCCACCATCGAGGGGACTTTAAGGAAATGAGCTTGAAGCGCGTGTCGCGGGGCGCGTCCGCCGCCCTTGTGGTGTTGTCCGCTGTGAGCGGGCCCGCCGCGCAGGCGGCGGGACCGATCACCACGCCGAAGGAGGCGTTCGGCAAGGACGTCGGCGACGACTACTTCCTGGCCAACTACACCCAGCTCGAGAGCTACTTCAAAACCCTGGCCGGCCAGACCGACCGCATGAAGCTGGTGGATATCGGGGCGACCGAGGAGGGCCGCCGCGAGTACATGGCGATCGTGTCCTCGCCGGCCAATCTCGCCAAGCTGGACCGCTATCGCGAGATCGCCCGCAAGCTGGCCAAGGCCGAGGGCGTCAGCGAGGCGGACGCCCAGGCCCTGGCCGCCGAGGGCAAGGCGGTGATCTGGATCGACGGCGGCCTGCACGCCACCGAGGTCGTCCCGCCCCAGGCGCTGATCGCGGCCGTGCATGAGATGGTCAGCCGCAACGATCCCGAGACGTTGCGGATTCTGGACGACGTCATCATCCTGTTCGGGCAGGTGAATCCGGACGGCATGGAGCTGGTGTCCAACTGGTACATGCGCAATCCCGACGAGAAGAAGCGCGAATTCCAGAGCCTGCCGCGGCTGTACCAGAAGTACATCGGCCACGACAACAATCGCGACTACTACATGTCGGCGATGAAGGAGACCACGAACGTCAACCGGATGTTCTTCCGGGAGTGGTTCCCGCAGATCATCTACAACCACCACCAGACGGCGCCGGGCGGCACCGTGGTGTTCGTCCCGCCTTTCCGGGACCCCTTCAACTACAACTACGACCCCCTGGTGATGTCCACGCTGAGCGAGGTCGGCGCGACCATGCACAGCCGGCTGATCGCCGAGGGCAAGCCGGGCTCCACCATGCGCAGTGGGGCGACCTACTCCACCTGGAACAACGGGATGGAGCGCTCGGTCACCTACTTCCACAACGCCGTGGGCCTCTTGACCGAGATCACTGGTCACCCGACCCCGATGACGATCCCGCTGATCGCCCGCAACCAGATCGCGCGCAACGACCTGCCCGCGCCGATCGCACCGCAGACGTGGAAGTTCCGGCAGTCGATCGACTACTCGCTCAGCCTGAACCATGCGGTCCTGGACTACGCCTCGCGCAACCGCGAGCGGCTGCTGATGAACATGTGGCGGATGGGAAACAACTCCATCCAGCGCGGTCGCCGCGACAGCTGGACGATCACGCCCAAGCAGATCGAAGCCCTCGAGACCGCCGCCAACGGCACGCAGCTGGTGGGGACCGGCCGCACTCGCGGCCTGGACCCCGCCCTCTACAAGGAGGTGCTGCAGGATCCCGCCAAGCGCGACCCGCGGGGCTACATCATCCCCGCCGACCAGGCCGACCTGCCGACGGCGGTGAAGTTCCTCAACGCGCTGATCAAGAACGGCGTCGACGTGAAGCGTTCGACCGCCGCCTTCACCGTGGCGGGCAAGTCCTACCCGGCCGGCTCCTATGTGGTGAAGACCGACCAGGCCTACCGCCCGCATGTGCTCGACATGTTCGAGCCGCAGGACCACCCGCACGACTTCGCCTATCCTGGTGGGCCGCCGATCCCGCCCTACGACTCCACCGGCTACACACTCGCGATGCAGATGGGCGTGGCCTTCGACCGGGTGCTGGACGGGTTCGAAGGGCCCTTCGAGCCGGTCCCCGACCTGCTCGCCCCGCCCGCCGGCCAGATCGTCGGCTCCGGCGCCGCGGGCTACGTCGTGAGCCACGAGACCAACGACAGCTTCATCCTCTCCAACCGGCTCCTGAAGGCCGGGCAGGCCGTCTTCTGGCTCAAGGCGCCCACGGAGGCCGGCGGCAAGACCCTCGCGCCCGGCGCTCTGTGGATCCCGGCGACGGCGGCCAACCGCGCGATCATGCAGACGGCGGTCCGTGATCTGGGCCTGACCGCCTATGCGGTGGGGCAGGCCCCGGCGGGCGACAGCCTGAAGCTGAAGCCCGTGCGCGTCGGCCTAGTCGACAAGTACGGCGGCAACATGCCGGCCGGCTGGACCCGCTGGCTGATGGAGCAGTACGAGTTCGACTACAAGGTGGTCTATCCGCAGCGTCTGGACGCGGGCGACCTCGCCAAGGACTTCGACGTCCTGATCTTCGCCAGCAACCTGATGGCGGCCGAGGAGGGCGGTGACGCCCCGCAGACCCGTCCGCCGAAGCCCGAAGACATCCCGAAGGAGTTCCGCGGCTGGCTCGGCCAGATCACCAAGGAGAAGACCGCGCCCAAGGTCGCGGAGTTCCTGAAGGCGGGCGGTTCCGTGGTGGCGATCGGCAGTTCGACGCCGCTCGCCGACATGGTGGGGACGCCGGCGATGAACGTGCTGAACGGCCCCGACGGCAAGCCGCTGGCGCGCAACGAGTTCTACATCCCCGGATCGCTGCTCGAGGTGGCGGTCGACAACACCCAGCCCCTGGCCTACGGCGCACCGAAGTCGATGAACGTGTTCTTCGACCGCAGCCCGGCGTTCTCGCCGAAGGTCGGGACCCGCGCGGCCTGGTATCCCAAGGGTGACGTCCTGCGCAGCGGCTGGGCGGTGGGCCAGGAGCGGCTGGGCGGCGCGGGCGCGGTGGTCGAGGTGAACGTCGGCAAGGGCAAGCTCTTCCTGATGGGCCCCGAGGTCGCCCAGCGCGCCCAGTCGCATGCGGCCTTCAAGTTCCTGTTCAACGGCCTGCAGTACGGGCCGGCCGCGGCCGGCGGGAAGTAGGACGATCTAGAGCTTCGGCCTCCGCCCGGACCGGCCCCCAGCCCGCATCCCGCGTCTCCCTCTCTTGCGGTTGCGGGTGGTCCCGATCGGAGGCCGGCCGCGCGGCGCGCCATCGCCGCGCGAGGCAGCCCCGCCTTCTCCCAAGGCGGGGCTGCTTGCCGTTTGGGCCGCGGATCCATGGCGGGTTTTTCGGGCCGCAAGGTGAGGGTTCCCGCCAGGCGTCCGTCCAAGGGTAGGTCGCATCTGGGGAGATGCGACCAAGCCATACAGGCGACGAGGGGACTCGCATGCGCACTTCGGTCAATCATTCTCGGGCGGCCTGGCTGCTCACCACCGCCTTCGTCGCCTTGACGGCCGGCTCGGCCGCCGCCCAGTCCGGCCGCCCCGCGCCCGCGGTGGTCGAGGAAATCGTGGTCGTCGGCACGCAGATCGAAGGGTCCAAGGTCACCGCCGCCCTGCCGGTCACCGTATTGGACGCGCAGACGATCGCCGCGGCCGGCTCCGTGTCCGGCGACGACCTCTACCGGTCGATCCCGCAGATGGGCGACGTCCAGTTCAACCCCACCAACGGCGCGACGAGCAGCAACTTCGCCCGCGGCGACGTGGGTTCGGTCAATCTGCGCAACCTGGGGGTCGGCAACACCCTGGTGCTGCTGAACGGCCGCCGCGTGGTCGCCCACCCGGGCAGCCAGGCCGACGACCAGCTGGTGCCCGTGCTGACCTACAACACCAACGCCATCCCGGTGAACGGCCTGCAGCGGCTCGAGGTGCTGCGCGACGGGGCCGCCGCCATCTATGGCACCGATGCGGTGGCGGGCGTCGTCAACAACGTCCTGCGCACCGATTTCGACGGAGCGACGATCGACCTCCAGTACGGCGGCGCGGAGGACACGAACCTCCACGAGTTCGAGGCCAACGCCTTCCTGGGCCGCAACTTCCAGGAAGGCCGCGGGAACGTCTCGCTGTTCCTGAACTACACCGACCGCAGCGCGCTCTCCTCCGCCGACCAGAGCTACACCTCGTCGTCGGACAAGCGTCCCCTGTTCGCCGGCACCCGCTTCGCCGACAGTGCGACCCTCGACCGCCGCAGCACCCTGGGCGCCTGGGCCGACCTGCAGACCCCGGCCACCTTTGGCGTCGTGCGCCAGGGGACGGTGGCGCTGACCACGGCCGGCGGGCTGTTCTCGATCCAGCCGTCGGTGAACGGCGGCTGCCAGATCCAGCGCGGCGGCGGCGTCTGCCTGGACGACGGCTCGCGCGCCACCGCCGCGGCGGACCGCAACACCCGCTACGACTCCAACACCTTCGCGAGCGCGATCATCCCGAAGCTGGAGCGCTACAACAGCTTCCTGACCGGCCGTTACCAGGTGACCGAAGGCGTCGAGGCCTATGGCGAGCTGGGCTACTACCTGGCCAAGACCGTCAGCGACCAGGACCCGGTGTTCACCATCGGGTCGACCAAGGTCACCGTTCCGACCTCCAACTACTGGAACCCGTTCGGCCAAGCGGTGTTCGCCAACGGCCAGGTCAATCCCAACCGCCTCCCGAACCTCAACGTGCCCGCCGCCGGCCTGCCGGTGACCCTGGTCAACTACCGGTTCGTCGATCTCGGCCCGACGCGGGTGGACGTGAAGACGACGCAGATCCGCGCGCTGGCCGGGCTGCGCGGCGAAGCCTACGGCTTCAAGTGGGACAGCGCCTTCGTCTACTCCCGCGCCCGGGTGCGCGACGTCCAGGACGGGATCTCCTCGACGCTCCTGCAGCGGCAGCTCGCGCTCTCGACGCCCGACGCCTACAACCCCTTCAGCGGCGGCGACCCCGCCAACCCCGCCTCGGGTATCGACAGCAGCCCGTCCAGCCAGGCGGCGCTCGACGCGATCCGCATCAAGTCCGTGCGCAAGGGCCAGAGCACGCTGGCGCTCTGGGACTTCAAGGTCTCCAAGGTCGATCTCCTGGCCCTGCCCGGCGGCGACCTCGGCGTGGCGGCCGGCGTGGAGGTTCGGCGCGAGACCCAGCTCGACGACCGCGACCCGCGGGTGGACGGCACGACCCAATTCACCGACATGGTGACAGGGCAGGTGCAGACGGCGGACCTCTTCGGCGTCAGCCCGACGCCCGACACCAAGGGGTCGCGCAAGGTCGGCGCGGCCTTCCTCGAATTCGCCGTGCCGCTGGTCTCGCCGGAGATGGAGATCCCCTTCGTCCACCGCCTGGAGATGCAGGTGGCCGGGCGCTACGAGCACTACAGCGACTTCGGCAGCGTCGCGAAACCCAAGGTCGCCGCCGCCTGGGACATCGTCGACGGGCTGCGCGTGCGCGGCTCCTGGGCGCAGGGCTTCCGGGCGCCCAACCTCGAGCAGGTCAACGCCTCGCTCGTCACTCGCGGCAATACCCGCACCGACTATGTGTTCTGCGAAGCGGACCTCCGCGCCAAGCGGATCACGTCCTTCGCCAACTGCTCGCGCAACATCGTGGCCACCGCCCAGCGGGCCGGCAATCCGGACCTGAAGCCGGAGGAGTCGGAGACCTGGACGGTGGGCGCGGTCCTGCAGCCGCGGTTCCTGCCGTCGAGCTGGGGGTCCTTCACCTTCACCGCCGACCTCTGGAACGTGAAGCAGACCGGCATCGTCGGCCTGTTCGGCGAGGGCAACGGCCTGATCCTCGACTACCTCAACCGGGTGCAGGGCTCGACCAATGCCAAGGTGATCCGCGCCACCCCGACCGCCGACGACATCGCGGTGTTCGCGGGCACCGGTCTCGCGGCCGCCGGCCAGGTGGTCTTCGTCCAGGACCAGTACGTGAACCTGCAGCCGCAGGAGGTCCGCGGCCTCGACCTCGGCGCGCTCTGGCGCCTGCGCACGGACCGCTTCGGCGACTTCGACGTGAACTTTAACGCCGCCCACCTCATCCGCTTCTACCGCTCGCCGTCGCCCGACATCGCGGCCCTGCTGGACGCCCGTGCGGCCGGCCAGATCAATGCGGGGACCACGATCACCGGGGGCGGCGACCTGATCCGCCAGGGCAGCCGGCCGGAGTGGAAGTGGTCGGCGTCGCTGACCTGGCGCTACGATCAGTTCACGGTGGGAGCCTTCACCCAGTACACCGGCAGCGTCGAGGACACCGGCCTCTCCGACGCCAACGGCGATCCCTGGATCGTGGACTCCCAGGTCACCGGCAACCTCTACGGGGAGTACGCCTTCACCGAGGGCTGGAAGGCCGACACCAAGGTGCGGGTCGGCGTGCGCAACATCACCAACGAGAAGCCGCCGCTCGCGTCCAACGCCAACGGCTTCCTGGGGGCGCTGTACCAGGCCTACGGACGCTACTGGTACATGAGCGTGCGCAAGAGCTTCTAGGCCATGCCCCTCCACAGCGCGCGCCGGGCCTGGCCCACCGTTGCGGTCCTGGCCCTGTCGGCCGCGCTCGCCGGCTGCGCCACAACGCGCCCGACGCAGCCACCGGCCGCCACGTCCGCGGCCCCGGCGCCGAAGCTGCGGGCCGGCCTCGACCCGCGCGGGGTCGATCCGTTTCCCAGCACCTACCGCCGGCGCAGCGCGCCGGCGGTGGCGATCCTCAACGCCAACATCCTCACGGGGACCGGCGCGGAGATCCGCGGCGGTGGCCTGGTGATGGCGGAGGGCCGGATCGTGGCGGTCGGGCAGGTAACCCCGCCGCCCGGCGCCACGGTGATCGATGCGAAGGGCGGGTGGCTGACGCCAGGCGTGATCGACGCCCACTCCCACCTGGGCGTCTTCCCGTCGCCGGGGGTTTCGGGCCACGCGGACGGCAACGAGAACATCGATCCGGTCACCGCCCAGGTGTGGGCCGAGCACTCGGTGTGGCCGCAGGACCCCGCCTTCGACCGGGCGCGCGCCGGCGGCGTGACCAGCCTGATGGTGCTTCCGGGCTCCGCCAACCTGTTCGGGGGGCGCAGCGTGGCGCTCAAGAACGTCCCGGCCGCCACCGTTCAGGCCATGAAGTTCCCGGGCGCGCCCTACAGCCTGAAGATGGCCTGCGGCGAGAACCCCAAGGGCCGCTACGGCAGCCGCGGCCGCGCGCCGGCGACCCGGATGGGCAATGTCGCCGGCATGCGCCGGATGTGGATCGACGCGGCCGACTACGGCCGCCGATGGGACGCCTATGCGCGCAAGTCCGCGAAGGGCGACGCCGGCGATCCGCCGAAGCGCGACCTCAACCTCGACACCCTTCGCGGCGCGCTGGACGGCGAGATCGCCGCGCAGATCCACTGCTACCGCGCCGACGAGATGGCGGTGATGGTCGACGTTGCCCGAGAGTTCGGGTTCCACGTCAAGGCGTTCCACCACGCGGTCGAGGCCTACAAGATCCGCGAACTCCTGGCGGCCAACGACATCTGCGTGGCCACCTGGGCCGGCCGGTGGGGCTTCAAGATGGAGGCCAACGACGGCATCGACGCCACGGCGGGCCTGCTGACCCGCGCGGGCGTCTGCGTCGCGATCCATTCGGACGACGCCAGCCTGATCCAGCGCCTCAACGTCGAGTCGGCGGTGGCGCTGTCCGCGGCGCGGCAGGCCGGCCTCGAGATCTCCGATGCGGAGGCGGTGAAGTGGTTCACCGCCAACCCGGCCCGGATCATGGGGGTCCTCGACCAGACCGGGACCCTCGAGCCCGGCAAGATGGCCGATGTGGTGCTGTGGAGCGACAATCCGTTCAGCATCTACGCCGTGGCGCGGAAGGTCTTCATCGACGGCGCCCTGTCGCATGACGAGGACGACCCGGCCGGCCCGCATCGTTCCGACTTCGAACTCGGCCAGGGCGGGGACAGGTAGATGCGGTTCCAGAGCCTTTTCGCCGCCGCCCTGGCGCTTGGCGCCGCGCTCGCGGCCGCGGCCACCGCCCAGCCGATCGCCATCGTCAACGCGCGGCTGATGACGGCGGGGCCTGAGGGGGAGATCGCGCGCGGCATCCTGGTGATGGACGGTGGGCGGATCTTGGCCGTGGGCGACGAGCGCACCGCGATCCCCGCCGGCGCGCGGCGCATCGACGCCGGTGGCGCGCCGGTCACGCCGGGCTTCATCGCGCCGCGCACGCTGCTCGGCCTCGTCGAGGTGAGCTCCGTGGAAGGGACGACGGATGGGCGCAGCGACGACCCCGAGCTGAGCGCCGCCTTCGAGGCGCAGCAGGGCTTGAACCCGCGCTCCGCCCTGATCCCGGCGGCGCGGCTGGGCGGCATCACCCGCGCGCTCGTGGCGCCCGACTACGATGACGGGGCCCCCGACGGCCCGCCGCGTCTCTTTGCCGGGCAGGCGGCCTTGATCAGCCTCGACCCGGCGAAGGGTCTGGATGTTCGGCCGCGCGTGGCCATGGTGCTGGATCTCGGCGAGGAGGGCGCGGCCCGGGCCGGCGGCGCACGTGGGGTGGAGCTCACGGCCCTGCGGGCGGCGCTCGACGACGTGCGCTTCTACCTTGCGCATCGCGCCGCCTACGATCGGGGCGAGACGCGCACGCTGGCGCTCTCACGGGGAGACCTCCAGGCGCTCGCCGCGGTCGTGGAGGGCCGCCAGCCGCTCCTCGTCTCGGTGTCCCGCGAGTCCGACATCCGTGACGCCCTGGCGCTCGCCAAGGCCTACCGCCTGAAGCTGATCCTCTCCGGCGCGGAGGAGGGCTGGCGGCTTGCCGACGAGATCGCCCGCGCGGGCGTCCCCGTCATCCTCAACCCCACCGCCAACCTCCCGACCCGGTTCGAGACCCTGGGCGCCGACCTGCGCAACGCCGCCCGGCTGCGGGCGGCGGGCGTGGAGATCGCCATCCTGGGCGGGGACGGCGCCCACCGCGTGCGCGAGATGCGCTACTTCGCCGGCATCGCCGTGGCGCGCGGCCTACCCTACGACCAGGCCCTGCAGGCGCTGACCCTGGGCCCGGCGCGGATCTTCGGGGTGTCCGATCGCCTGGGCTCGCTGAGCGCCGGCAAGCTGGCCGACGTGGTGATCTGGAGCGGCGACCCGTTCCAGCCGATGAGCCAGCCGCGGGCCGTGTTCATCGCCGGCGCCGAGCAGCCGCTGACCTCCCGGGGCCAGGCGCTGCGGGACCGCTACATGGCGGGCGACCGGCCATGAGCGCGCGCATCAGGGGCTGGCGCGGCGGGGCCGCCGCCCTGGTGATGGCCGGCCTGGCGGCCTGCGGCGATCCCGGCAGCGCGGTGAACGAGCCGCCGCCCCGGGCCGCGGCGCTCGAGGGCGCCCCCAGCGACCAAGCCCTTCGCCCGGCGTCCGGCGGCTCGACGCTGAAGGCCGTCCAGGCGCGCGGCTACCTGCTGTGCGGCGTCCACCAGGGCCTGCTGGGCTTCGCCTATGCCGACAACAAGAGCCGCTGGCGGGGCTTCGACGTCGACTTCTGCCGGGCGACCGCGGCGGCCGTGTTCGGCAATCCGGAGGCGGTGCGGTTCGTCCCCACCTCCTCGACCGACCGGCTGACCGCCCTGCAGTCCGGCGAGATCGACGTCCTTTGGCGCAACACCTCCGACACCTTCACCCGTGACGCGACCCTGAACTTCGCCGGCGTCAACTACTACGACGGCCAGGGCTTCATGGTGCGCCGCACCTCGGGCGTGCGGACCGCCGCCGCGCTCAACGGCGCGCGCATCTGCATACAGACCGGGTCCACCAACGAGCTCAACCTCGCCGACTGGTTCCGCGCCCACGGCCTGCGCTACGAGCCGGTGGTCTTCGACACCGAGGACAAGGCCCGCGCCGCCTATGGCCGCGAGCAGTGCGACGCCTACACCGCCGACGTCTCCAACCTGGCCGCCGCGCGCATCGCCATGCCGAGGCCGGACGATCACGTCCTGCTTCCCGAGGTGGTGTCCAAGGAGCCGCTGGGGCCGGTGGTGCGCCACGGCGACGACCAGTGGGCCGACGTGGTGCGCTGGACCCTGAACGCCACCATCCTGGCCGAGGAGCTGGGCGTCACCTCGGCCAATGTCGAGGACCTGCGCCGGCGCAGCACCAACCCGGAGGTCCGCCGCCTGCTGGGCGCCGAGGGCGGTTTCGGCCGCCTGATCGGGCTTCCGGACGACTGGGCGGTGCGGGTCATCGCCGCCACCGGCAACTACGGCGAGATCTTCGAGCGCAACCTCGGCCAGGCGACGCCGCTGAAGCTGCCGCGGGGCCTCAACGCGGCCTGGAACGCCAATCCCCGCGGGCTGCTCTACGCCCCGCCGGTGCGCTGAGCCATGTGGCGGACCTTTCGCAGCCGGGTGATGCAGCCGGGGGTGCTGGCGCAGGCCGCCGGAATGGGCTGCGTGGCGGCCCTCCTCCTGTGGGCCGCCCACACGGTGACGGCCAACCTGCAGGCGCGCGGAATGGCCAGCGGCTTCGACTTCCTGGGCCGGCCGGCCGGCTTCGACATCGCCTTCAGCCTGATCCCCTACGGGCCGACCGACACCCACGCGCGCGTGTTCGCGGTGGGCGCCCTGAACACCCTGGCGGTGGCCGCGGCCGGCGTGGTGCTGGCGACTATTCTCGGCGTGCTGGCCGGGGTCGCGCGGCGCTCGCAGACCGTGGTCGTCCGCGCCCTGGCGGCCGCCTATGTGGAGGCGGCCCGCAACACGCCCCTGCCGATCCAGCTGCTGGTGGTCTACGCCCTGGTGACGGCGGCGCCGCCGCCGCGCGCGGCCCTGGCGCTGGGCGGCCTGGGCTTCGTCTCCAACCGCGGCCTCTATCTCCCGGCCCCCGTCTGGGCCTGGCCGGCGCCGGTGGTGGCCGCGCTCTGCCTGGCCTGCGTGCTGGTCACCGCGTGGGCCGTCCGCCGAGGGGCGCGGCGCGGCGCTGGCGGCCGTCCGCTCCGCCTCGTGGCGGCGGGCGCGCTCGCCGTCCTCCTGGTGCTCGCCGCGGCGTTCGAGGGCGTGAGCCTGCCGCGGCCCCAGGGGTTCGGGTTCGAGGGCGGCCTGGAGGTCGGCCCGCCGCTGCTGGCCCTGCTGGCGGCCCTGTCGCTCTACACCGGTGCCTATATCGCCGAGGTGGTCCGCGGCGGCCTGGCCGCCGTCGGCCGGGGCCAGGCCGAGGCGGCGCAGGCGCTGGGGCTGACGCCCTTGCAGGCCCTGACCCTGGTGGTCTTCCCGCAGGCGCTGCGGGTCATGGTCCCGCCCCTGGTCAGCCAGTACCTCAACCTGCTCAAGAACTCCTCCTTGGCGGTGGTTGTCGGCTACCCGGACCTGGTCGCCACTTTCGGGGGCACCACCCTCAACCAGACCGGCCAGGCGATCGAGACCCTGGGCCTGGTGCTGGTCTTCTACGTGACCGTGAGCCTGGCTCTCAGCGCGGCGGTCAACGCCTGGGCCGCGCGGCAGAACCGCTGGGCGCGCCCGTGAGCGTCGTGTCCGCCATCCGCCCGTCGCCGCGGGCGCCGGCACGCCGCCTGGGCGTCGCCGACCTTGCGGCCCTGGCGCTGCTGCTGGCGCTGGCGGTCTGGCTCGGGCCGCCCTTGGTCCGCTGGGCGCTGCTCGACGCCACCTGGTTCGGGGAGAGCCGCGCGGCCTGCCGGGCGGGCGGCGCCTGCTGGGCCATCCTCACCTCGCGCTGGAACCAGATCGTCGCCGGCTTCTATCCGGCGGACCACCTCTGGCGGGTCGCCGTCGCTGCGCTCTGCCTCCTGGCGGGCGTGGCGCCGGCCTTCCGGCCGCGCGGGCTGGCGATCCTGCCGCTCGCCGCGCCCCTGGGCGTGATCGCCGCCTGCGCGGTGATGGGCGGGGCGGGACTGCTGCCGCGCGCGCCCACCGACTACTGGGGCGGCTTCTTCCTCAACCTGCTGATCGGGCTCGGGGCGTCGATCTTCGCCCTGCCGCTGGGCATCCTGCTGGCGCTGGGCCGCCTCTCGCGCCTCCCCGCCGTGAAGGGCCTCTCCTTGGCCTTGATCGAGGTGGTCCGGGGCGCCCCGCTGATCGTGCTGCTGTTTGCGGCGTCGGTGGTGGCGCCGCTGTTCGCGCCAGGGGGCCTGACACCGGACAAGCTGATGCGCACCCTGGTGGTGATCACCTTCTTCGAGGCGGCCTACATGGCCGAGGCGGTGCGCGGCGGGCTGATGGCGGTGCCGCGCGGCCAGGGCGAGGCGGCCCGCGCGCTCGGCCTGGGGATCGTCCGCGCCTTCGTGCTCGTCGAGCTGCCGCAGGCGCTGCGCATCGCCATGCCGGCGCTGATGAACAGCTTCATCGGCCTCTTCAAGGACACCACCCTGATCTATGTGATCGGCCTCCTGGACGTGACCGGGGTGCTGCGCAACGCCGTCACCGACTTCGCCTGGCAGGGGCTGGAGACCGAGGCCTACATCTTCGTCGCGCTCCTGTTCTGGAGCCTCTGCTTCGGGCTCTCGCGCTGGTCGGCGCGGCTCGAGCGCCGTCTCTCAACCGATCGCGAAGGGTGACCCATGGCCCATGAGGACGGCGCGTCCGTGGAGATCCGCGGGCTCAACAAGTGGTTCGGCGACCTGCATGTGCTCCGCGACGTGGACCTGTCGGTCGCGGCCGGGGAGCGCGTGGTGGTGCTCGGGCCGTCCGGCTCGGGCAAGTCCACCCTGATCCGCTGCGTGAACGGCCTCGAGGCCTTCCAGGAAGGCGCGGTCGCGGTCGGGGCGGAGCGGCGCGAGGCCGGCCGGCGGCCGCCCCGGGGCGGCCCGCAGCTGACCGGCATGGTGTTCCAGGCCTTCAACCTGTTCCCGCACCTGACTATCCTGGAGAACTGCACCCTGGCGCCGGTCTGGGCCGCGCGGCGCGGACGGGCAGACGCGGCGGAGGAGGCCATGGCGCTCCTGCAGCGGGTGCGGATCGCCGACCAGGCCCACAAATATCCGGCTCAGCTCTCGGGCGGGCAGCAGCAGCGCGCCGCCATCGCACGTGCGCTCGCCATGCGGCCCAAGGTCATGCTGTTCGACGAGCCCACCTCGGCCCTCGACCCGGAGATGGTCGGCGAGGTGCTCGACGCCATGGTGGGGCTCGCCGAGAGCGGCATGACCATGATCGTCGTCACCCACGAGATGGGGTTCGCCCGCGAGGTCGCCGACCGCGTGGTGTTCATGGACGCCGGCGAGATCGTCGAGATCGCGCCGGCGGCCGACTTCTTCCGGGCTCCCAGGGAGGCGCGGGCGCGCGGCTTCCTGGCCCGGGTCCGCTAGGCTAAGACAATCGCTCGGCGGGTGGCGTGACCCCGCTGCAACTTTTGAGGTTCCGGCGCCTGGCCGCGGCCTCCCGGAGGAAAAGGAACGCCGTGGGCGAGACCGACGACGACAGCCTGGGAAACGGGTGGCTCGACGAGGCCTTCGCCTGGGCGCTGTGCCTGCGTGAGGACCTGAGCGCCGAGACGGTGGCGTCCTTCGACGCCTGGCTCACCAGCGCGCCCGCGGCCGCCGAGGCCTGGCGCGAGGTGAGCCGGCTCTGGACCCTGGCGGGCGTGGCCCTTGCGACCGAGCCCGCCCCGGCGGTCAGGCCACGAGGCGGTCGAGGCCGCGGCGAAGGTCGCTGATCAGGTCCTCCGGACTTTCCAGCCCGATATGGAGGCGCACGAGTGGGCCGCCCAGCTGCGGCGGCGCGCAACGGGCCGCGAGCTGCGGGTCGCACGGCAGGGCGAGGCTCTCGAAGCCGCCCCAGGAATAGCCCAGGCCGAACAGCGAGAGGCCTTCCACGAGCCGGCTGACCGCCGCCTCCGGCACGGGCTTCAGGACGATGCCGAACAGGCCGCAGAGGCCGGTGAAGTCGCGGGCCCAGACGGCGTGGCCGGGATCCTCTGGCAGGGCCGGGCAGAGCACCCGGTCCACCTCGGGCTGCGTCTGCAGCCAGCGCGCCACCTGCAGGGCCGAAGCGCCGTGCTGCGCCAGGCGCGCATGCAGGGTGCGAAGGCCCCGCAGCGCCAGGTAGGCGTCGTCCGGCGACACGGCCCAGCCGATCTCGTAGCTGCTGCGGGCCAGGAGGTCCCCGGCCGCGCCGTTGGTGGCCGCCGAGCCCATGAAGACGTCGGAATGGCCGCAGACATATTTTGTGAGGGCCTGGATGGAGATGTCGACGCCGTGGTCCAGGGGCTTGAACAGCACGCCGGCCGCGAAGGTGTTGTCGACCACCGTCAGGAGGCCGCGGGCCCGCGCCATGGCGGCGATCGCCGGCACGTCCTGCATCTCGAAGGTCAGGGAGGCGGGGCTTTCCAGGAACACGAGCCGGGTTTCGGGACGGATCAGGGCGGCGATCTCGTCCGGCCCGGAGGTGGGCGGGAAGTAGGTCGCGCTCACGCCGAAGCGGCGCATCGTGCCTTCGAGGAAGCGGCGCGTGGGGTTGTAGGCCGCGTCGCTGACGAGGATGTGGTCGCCGGCGAAGGTCAGCGCCTGCAGCACGCCGGTGATCGCCGAGAGGCCGGAGGGATAGAGGAACGCCCGCTCGGCGTGCTCCAGGTCGGCCAGGGCCCGACAGAGCGCCTCGTGGGTGGCCAGACCGCCGCGCCCGTAGGTCGTGCGCGAGGTGTCGTAGAGGGACTCCGCCGTGGGCAGCAGCACCGTGGAGCCGCGTTGCACCACCGGGCTGGGCGTCTTGAGGAGGCCGGCGGGCGCGGCGCGGCCGTGCAGCGTGCGCGTGGGTTCGCAGAAGGCGGAAAATTCGGACATCACATACTTCGCTTGGGAGGGAGGGGTCAGTTGGCTTCGGTCGCCAGGCCGAGCCGCCCGCAACCTTCGCGCAGGGCGCGCAGGGCGCGGATCAGGTGCTTCTCGACGGCGCTCACGCTGATGCCGTAGCGCCCGGCCACGCACTTCAGGCTCTCGCCCTCGATGCGGACCGCCACCAGGATCTCGCGGGTCCGTTCCGGCAGCGCCTTCAGCACGCGGCGGGCTGTCTGCACGTCATCGCGGGCGAGCAGCACCCGGTCGGGGGAGAGCTCGTCGGCGGGGAGCTCGACGTCGAGCAGCTCACAATGCAGCGGCCCGCAGCGGCTCATCACGTAGCGGTGCCGGTCGATCAAGGTCGCGACGGCCACCTGGAAGAGGTAGCGGCGCGGGTGGCGCACCTGGCCTTCGCCGCGGTGCACGAGGCGCATGAAGATGTCCTGGACGACGTCGTCGACTTCCTCAGCCGGCAGGCGCTTGCGCAGGTAGCCCTGCAGCTCGCCCACATGCGGCCAGACCACGGCCAGGACGCCTTCGCCCCGACGGGGTGGGCGGGCGGGAGACGCCACCGCGGCCAGGCTCACCGGGAGGCCCCCGTGGCCTGAGACCCGATCCGTCCCCTTCGTTTGCGTCCGCTTCGCACCATGGCGCCGAGCCCGTCCCCCCGCTTGACGATCATCAAGGTGTCATGGGAAGGCCCGCGAAATCTTCACCGGATTTTCGAAGAAATGTCCTCGTTGTGGGACGTGCATCCACACGATCGGCGATTTATTGGGATCTATCAGTTGGAGTTGTCGTTCCGATCGGGGGAGGTTGGCCAGGGCAGCGGCACCGCGGTCGTGTGCTTCACCTCCTCCATGGCGAAGGCGGAGCTGACGTCGGTGAGGCGGACGGCGCGCACCAGGCGCTGATAGACGGCGTCATAGTCGGAGATGCTGGAGACCTGCACCTTCAGCAGGTAGTCGACCTCACCGCTCATCCGGTAGAACTCCACCACCTCGGGCAGGTCGCAGACCGCCTTGGAGAAGGCCTGGAACCACTCGTCGGTGTGCTCGCTCGCGCGGACGCTGACGAAGACCGTGATCCCCACGCCGATCGCCGCGGCGTCCACGAGCGCCACCCGGCGCTTGATCACGGCTTCGTCCTCGAGGCGCTTCAGGCGCCGCCAGCAGGCGTTGGAGGAGAGGTGCACACGCTCGGCCAGGGCGGCGACGGAGAGTGCGCCGTCCTCCTGCAGCTCGCGGAGGATCCGCAGGTCGGCGGTGTCGAGGCTGACGGGTTTGCGCGGTGGCATGCGGGCGCCCATTCAGGCCGCGCGGCCGACGCGCGCGAAGACCGCGGCCTCGACGGCGCGGGGCGCGGGAGCCGGGTCAGGGGTCGCCAGTGCGGCGGCCAGGCGCTCGGCGCCGCCCTCCTCCAGCAGCAGGGCCGAGAGGGCGGTGAGCAGCAGGGGGGTGTCGGGACCCGCCAGGCTGTAGAGCACCGAGCGGGCCTGGCGGCGCGTGTTGACCCAGCCGGCCTGGCGCAGCTCGCCGAGCTGCTGCGACAGGCCCGGCTGCTTCAGGCCCGTGCGCCGCTCGAGGTCGGCGACCGAGGTCTCGCCGTCGCGCAGGCAGGCGAGGAGCTGCAGGCGGGCCGGGACGGCCAGGCTGCGCAGGCGTTCGGCGAGGGTCTCGGCGGCGAGGCGGTCGGGCAGCGGGTTCATGTGCGCTCCTTCAGGAACCAGGGGCCCCCGGCGGCCCGCGCCCGGGCGTCCTCCAGGGTGAGCGGGGCGGGCTCCACCGTGGCCGCCCCGGGCCGCCAGCCTTCGGGCGTGGAGGCGCCGGTGCGGTCGGTCTCCTGCAGGGCGGCCAGCAGGCGCAGCATCTCCTCGACCGAGCGGCCGTTGGTCATCGGATACCAGGTGATGGCGCGGATGACGCCCTTGGGATCGATGAAGAAGGTGGCGCGCACCGAGGCGCTGTCGGCGGCGTCCGGGGCCGTCATCCCGTAGGCGCGGGCGATCGCCATCGAGGGGTCCTCCACCACCGGGAAGGACACCTTGACGCCGAAGGCGTCCTCGATCGCCAGGATCCAGGCCAGGTGGGCGAACAGGCTGTCCACGGACAGGCCGAGCAGGTCGCAGTCGTGCTCGGCGAACCGCGGCGCGGCGCGCGCCAGGGCCACGAACTCGCTCGTGCAGACCGGCGTGAAGTCGGCCGGGTGCGAAAAGAACACCAGCCAGCGGCCGCGGAAGTCGGCCAGCCGCCGCTCCCCCAGGGTGGTCCGGGCCGAGAACTCCGGCGCCGGGACCCCGGGGCGCAAGGGGCCCGCCGCGGCCGCGATCTCATCGTCCATGTCCACTCCTCAAGGGACTCGCTTCCCGGTCATACGCGAGCCGCCGCCCGAAGACGACGTTGACCCGGGCCGCAGAGTCCAATTACAGACTTACATATATTATGTAATTGGAGGCTTGCCATGGAGGACGCGCCGCTGGCCGCCGCCTGCCGCGCCGTCGAGGTCGCGCTGGCGGGCGGGCCGCGTCCCGAGGTCTGGGCGGTCTTCGACCCGGAGTGCTCGGCGGCGACCTATGTGGTGAGCGACCCCGCCACCGGCGCCTGCGCGATCGTCGACAGCGTGCTCGGCCTCGATCCCGCCTCCGGCCGCCTCTCCACCACGAGCCTCGACGCGGTGCTCGCCCACGTGGCCGACCGGAGCCTGAGCGTGGCGTGGATCCTCGAGACCCATGTCCACGCCGACCACCTGTCGGGTGCAGACACCCTGCAGGCGCGGTTCGGCGCACCGGTCGGCATCGGCGCTGAGGTGGAGCGCGTGCGCGCGCACTTCGGCCCGCTGCTGGACATCGCCGCGGCCTCGTCCGACGCCCCGGCCTTCGACCGGCTGTTCCAGGACGGCGACCGCTTCGCTCTGGGCGCGCTCACCGGTCACGTCATGGCGGTCCCCGGCCACACGCCGGCCGATGTGGCCTATGTGATCGGCGACGCGGTGTTCGTCGGCGACACCCTGTTCATGCCGGACTACGGCACGGCGCGGGCGGACTTCCCGGGCGGCGATGCGCGGGCGCTCTACCGGTCGATCCGGCGGCTGCTGCGGCTCCCGCCGCGGACACGAGTGTTCAGCGGCCACGACTACAAGGCGCCGGGCCGCGACGCCTTCGCCTGGGAGAGCACCGTCGGCGCCCAGCGCGACGGCAACGTCCACGTCCGCGACGAGGTGGCCGAGGACGCCTTCGTCGACTTCCGGGCCCGCCGCGACGCCACCCTGCCGGCGCCGCGGCTCCTGTGGCCCTCCCTGCAGGTCAATCTGAACGGCGGCCGCCTGCCGCCGCCCGGACCCGGCGGCGTGCGCCGCCTCACCCTTCCCCTCGACGCCCTCTGAGCCGCCCATGACCCAAGACACCCGTTCCGCGTTCGACGTCGTTGTGGTGGGAGGCGGCGCCGCCGGCCTCGCCGTGGCCGCCAGCCTCAAGCGCCGGCGTCCCGGCCTCTCCGTCGCCATCGTCGAGCCCAAGACGCTGCACGACTACCAGCCGGGCTGGACGCTGGTCGGCGCCGGGGTGTTCGACCGCGCCGTGACCCAGCGGCCGATGGCCCGCTGCATCCCGCCGGGCTGCACCTGGGTCCAGGGTGCGGCGGCGCAGTTCACGCCCGAGGCCCGGACGGTGACGCTCGGGGACGGCCGGGTGCTGGGCTACCGCGCCCTGGTGATGGCGCCGGGCCTGCGGCTGGCCTGGGAGCGCGTCGAAGGGCTCGCCGAGACGCTCGGCAAGAACGGCGTCACCTCCAACTATGTGGCGGAGCTGGCCCCCTACACCTGGGAGCTGGTGCAGGGCCTGGCCGGCGGCCGCGCTCTGTTCACCCAGCCGGAGATGCCCATCAAGTGCGCGGGCGCGCCGCAGAAGGCCATGTACCTCAGCGCCGACCACTGGCGCCGCCGCGGGGTCGCCGCGGCCGTGGAATTCCACACCGCCACGCCCGCCCTCTTCGGGGTGGCGCACTACGTCCCGCCGCTGATGGAGTACGTCCGCCGCTACGGGATCGAGCTCAACCTGCAGAGCACCCTGGTGGCGGTGGACGGCAAGCGCCGCACCGCCGTGTTCCGCACAGCCGGAGGCGAGGAGGTGCGGCGCAGCTTCGACATGCTGCACGTCTGCCCGCCCCAGCGGCCGCTCGAGGTGGTGGCGCGTAGCCCGCTGGCCGGCCCCGACGGGTGGATCCCGGTGGACCCGGCCACCCTGCAGCACACCGGGTTCGCGGACGTGTTCGCCCTGGGCGACGGCGCCGGGACCGCGAACGCCAAGACCGCCGCGGCCGTGCGCCAGCAGGCGCCGGTGACGGCGGAGAACCTGCTGGCCCACCTCGACGGCCGAGCCCTGGACACGGCCTACGACGGCTATGGCTCCTGCCCGCTGACCGTGGAGCGGGGCCGTATCATCCTGGCGGAATTCGGCTACGGCGGCCGGCTCACCCCGACCTTCCCCAAGGCCCTGCTCGACGGCGACCGGGCCACGCGGCGGGCCTGGTGGCTCAAGGCCAAGGTGCTGCCGTTCGTCTACTGGGAGGGCATGCTGAAGGGCCGCGAATGGCTGGCCGCGCCCCGGCGGACCGCCGGCTAGGCATGGAACCCCTCAGCGTCGCGCAATACGCCCTCGGCCTCGGGTCGGGTGGGCTGGTCGGCTTCGCCCTGGGCCTGGTGGGCGGCGGCGGCTCGATCCTGGCCGTGCCGCTCCTGGTCTATGTGGTCGGCGTCACCGACCCCCACCTGGCGATCGGCACCAGCGCCTGCGCCGTGGCCCTGAACGCCGGCGCCAACCTGACGCGCCACGCGCGGTACGGCCATGTGAAGTGGCGCTGCGCCCTGGTCTTCGCCGCCGCCGGCGTGCTGGGCGCGGTGGCCGGCTCCACGGTCGGCAAGGCGGTGCCGGGCGAGCGGCTGCTCGTGCTCTTCGCGGCGCTGATGATCGGCGTCAGCGTGCTGATGTTCCGCCGCCGCGGCGAGGCCGGCGACCCGGCGGTGGTGCTCACCCGCGGCAACGCCCCCCGCCTGATCGCCGCCGGGGGCGCCACCGGCCTGGTCTCGGGCTTCTTCGGGATCGGCGGCGGTTTCCTCGTGGTGCCGGGACTGGTGGCCGCCACCCGGATGCCGATGCTGGCGGCGGTGGGCTCCTCGCTGGTCGCCGTCACGGCCTTCGGCCTGACCACGGCCCTCAACTATGCGGTGAGCGGCTGGGTGGACTGGGTCCTGGCCGGGATCTTCGTGGCCGGTGGCGTGGTCGGGGGCGCCGCGGGCGCGCGGGCCGGCGTGCGGCTCGCCGAGCGCCGGGGCGCCTTCAATGTGCTCTTCGCCGGTCTGCTGATCGTGGTGGCCGGCTACATGCTGTTCCGCAGCATCACCGCCTGAACGCCTGCCCGGCGGGCGCCGCGTGCACGATTTTCCGGCGCCCGGGCGACGCCGGGGGTGAGTCTCTCGCGCGGGGCTCCGTCTCAGGGAGCGATGCGCGCCGCCAACGCGGAGGCGCGCCCAGGTTGACCCAGGATCCCGTCGTGTTGCTCGATCACATCGCCGCCGGCCCCTTGCGAACCCCCGTCCTCACGCGCCCGCCGAGGTCGGCGCACGACTGCGACCGCCTGGGCGCGCTCGCCGGGCTCATCGGCCAGACCCCGCTGCTGGCGATCCGGGTGCGGGTGCGCGGGCGACTGGCCACGGTCTATGCCAAGGCCGAGTTCTACAATCTGACCGGCAGCATCAAGGACCGCATGGCCCACGGCGTGGTCTGCGCCGGCTACGAGCGCGGGGACCTCAAGCCCGGCCAGGAGATCGTGGAGGCCACCAGCGGCAACGCCGGCATCTCGCTGGCCGCCCTGGGCCGGGCGCTGGGCCACCCGGTGACCATCTTCATGCCGGACTGGATGAGCGCCGAGCGGCGGGCGCTGCTGGCGGGCTATGGGGCGCAGATCCGGCTGGTGTCGGCGGCGCAGGGCGGGTTCCTGGGCGCGATCGCCCAGGCCGAAGCCCATGCCGCGGCAGCGGGCGGCTTCCTCTCGCGCCAGTTCTCCAACCCCGACAACTGGCGCGCCCACTACGCGGGGACCGCGCCGGAGCTGGTGGGCCAGATGCTCTCGGCGGGGGTGACCCCCGACGCCTTCGTGGCCGGCGTCGGCACCGGCGGCACCGTCATGGGGGTCTCCCGCTACTTCCGCGACTACGGCCTGGCCGCGCCGGTGCATCCGGTCGAGCCGGCGGAATCGCCCACCCTCTCAACTGGGCACAAGGTGGGCCGCCACCGCATCCAGGGCGTGTCCGACGAGTTCATCCCGGAGATCGTCAAGCTGGACGAGCTCGGGCCCGTGGTGGCGGTCAGCGACGGCGACGCCATCCTGATGGCCCAGAAGCTGGCGGGCGCTCTGGGCCTCGGCGTCGGCATCTCCAGCGGCGGCAACATGGTGGCGGCGCTGAAGGTCGCGCTGCAGCGGCCGGCCGGCGCCCACGTCGCGACGGTGTTCGCCGACAACAGCGCCCGCTACCTCTCCACCGACCTGGGGCGCGAGGAGCCTGTGCGGGATGCATTCCTGACGCCGCAGACCGAGCTTCTGGACCTGCGGGTGATCTGAGCTGCCGTCGGGGCACGGGTTTTTTTTCGGCGCGCGGTGAGGAAAGCTGCGCCAGTCTCGTCACCGGCTGTAGGAACCGCGCGCCGCGCGCCTCCAGGCCTGCTCGGAGCCCTGAATGGCAAGACCGTCCCGATTCGCCCCGGCCGCCTGCGTGCTGCTGGCCGGCCTCCTTTGCGCCGGCGCGGCGTCCGCGCGCGTGGCGGACGCCCAGCGGAGCCAGATCCTCGGCCTCGTCGACAAGGGCGGGCCCCGGATGGGCGAGGTCGCCCAGCAGATCTGGGGCTTCGCCGAGGTGGGCTACCAGGAGACCAAGAGTTCGGCCCTGCTGCAGAAGGAGCTGAAGGCTGCGGGCTTCACGGTGGAGGCCGGGGTGGCGGGCATGCCCACCGCCTTCGTGGCCCGCTTCCGCAACGGCGACGGGCCGGTCATCGCCATCCTCGCCGAATTCGACGCCCTGCCGGGCCTTTCCCAGAAGGCCGAGCCGGGCCGCGCGCCCATCGCCGGTCAGGAGGCGGGCCACGGCTGCGGCCACCACATCTTCGGGGCCGCCTCGGTGGCGGCGGCCCAGGCGGTGAAGGCCTGGATGCAGGCCAACGACGTGAAGGGCGAGATCCGGGTCTACGGCTCGCCGGCCGAGGAGGGCGGTTCCGGCAAGGTCTACCTGGTGCGCGCCGGCCTGTTCAACGACGTGTCGGCCACCCTGCACTGGCATCCGTCGGACGAGAACGACGCGTCCCAGGAGATCTCGCTCGCCAACATCAGCGGCAAGTTCCGCTTCGCCGGCCTCTCGGCCCATGCCTCGGCCTCGCCCGAGAAGGGCCGCTCCGCGCTCGACGGCGTGGAGATCATGAACGTGGCCGTGAACTACCTGCGCGAGCACATCCCGTCCGCGACCCGAATCCACTACGTCACCACCGACGGCGGCAGTGCGCCCAACGTCGTGCCCGACAAGGCCGAGGTCTACTACTACGTCCGCCACGCCGACCCGCAGGTGGTGCGCGACGTGATGGCCCGCGTCCAGAAGGCCGCCGAGGGCGCGGCCATGGCCACCGAAACCAAGGTCAGCTTCGAGCAGACCGGCGGGGTCTACAACATGCTGCCCAACGACGTCCTGGGCCGGCTGATGGACCTGAACCTGCGCGAGGTCGGCGGCGAGACGTGGGACGCCAAGGACATCGCCTTCGGCCAGGCCATGACCGCGCATTTGGCGCCGACCAAGCTGACGCTGGCCAGCGTCGGCCAGATCAAGCCCTACGAGCTGGGCGGCGGCGGCGGCGGGTCGACCGACGTGGCCGACGTGAGCTGGGTCACGCCGACCGCCGGGATGAACGCCGCCACCTGGGTTCCGGGCACGCCGGCGCACAGCTGGCAGGCGGTGGCGGCGGGCGGCACGCCCATCGCCACCAAGGGCGGCGTCGTGGCCGCCAAGACCCTGGCGCTGACCGCTGCGGACCTGTTCAGCGACCCGGCGGTGATCGCCAAGGCCAAGGCGGAGCTTGAGCAGCGCCGCGGCTCCGGCTTCACCTACAAGGCCATGGTCGGCGACCGCCCGCCGCCGCTCGACTACCGCCGCAAGGCCGTGGAGGTGAAGCCTTGAGCCGGCGTCTCTCCCCGCGCAGCCTCGCCGCGTCGCTGCTGATCCTGTCCCTCGACGCGTCCGCGTCCGTCGCGGCCGAGCCTCAGCCCTTCCGCTTCGCGCGGCTGGACGCGCCATCGCTCGACAAGCCCGGCGCCCTGGCCAACGCCTGGGCCGACTACGACGGCGATGGCGACCTCGACCTGGCGACCGGCTTCAAGGACGGCAGCGTGGTGCTGCTGCGCAACGACCGCGGCCGGCTGGTCCCCTCGGGCGTCCAGCTCGACGTGGGCGGCCGCGACGCCCGCGCCCTGGCCTGGGGCGACTACGACGCCGACGGCGACGTCGACCTCTACGTCGGGACCTCGCCCACGCCGCGGCATCGCAACCGGCTGTTCCGCAACGACCGGGGCGGGCGCTTCACGGAGGTCGGCGACAAGCTGGGGATCGCGCCGGCTGACGCCTCGACCCGGCAGACGTCGTGGGTCGACATCGACCGGGACGGCGACCTGGACCTCTTCGTGGCGCAGCGCGCCGCCCCGAACCAGCTGTTCCGCAACGACGGCGGCCAGTTCCATGAGGTGGCGGCCGAGCTCGGCCTGGCCGATCCGCGCAAGAGCGTGGGCGCCTGCTTCCTCGACGCCGACCAGGACGGCGACCTCGATGTGTTCGTCGCCAACCAGGCGGGCGACCGCGACGGCTACTTCCGCAACGACGGCGGCCGGTTCGTCGACGTGGCCGAGGCGCTTGGGATGACCCCCCTGCAGCGGGCCGCCGACGACGGCTCGGTGGGCTGCGCCGTCGGCGACTACGACAACGACGGCGACTTCGACCTCTTCGTGGCGGCCTACGGCAAGAACCGGCTCCACCGGAACGACGGCGGGACCTTCACCGAGGTCGCCGCGGCGGTGGGGCTCGCGGCCGACGACCACCATGTGGCGGGCGGCTGGGCCGACGTCGACCAGGACGGCTGGCTCGACCTCTATGTCACCACCTTCCGCACGCCCAACCCGGCGCTGAAGGACCACCTCTACCGCAACCGCGCCGGCCAGTTCACCGAGGCGCTGCCGGACAGCCTCGACGAGGTCCCGGCCGACCACGGCGTGCAGTGGGCCGACCTGGACGGCGACGGCGACCTGGACCTGGCGATCACCCACAACGACGACAAGGTCGGGGGCGGCCGGGTCTACCGCAACGACAGCCCCGACGCCGCCCACCGCGGCGCGATCAAGGTGGCGGCGGTCGACGCCCGCGGCGTGGCCCTGGTTCCCGGCGCCGAGATCCGCCTCTTCGACGCCTCCGGCAAGCTGCTGGGCGCGCGCCTGATGGACACCGGCGGCGGCTACGATTCCCAGAACGCCATGCCGGTCCATTTCGCGACGGCCGGAGCCCGGAAGGTCACCGTGAGCGTGACCTTCCTCACCGCCCAGGGACGGCGGACCGTGACGCGGCGCGACGTCGACCCGGCCGGCCTCCGGGGCAAGGCCCTGGTCGTGCGCCAACCCGGCGCCTGACGTGACATCCTTCGGAGCGTTCCATGCGTCGTGACCTGCGTTCCCCGGCCGCCCGCGCCGCGCTGGCCGGCGTCTTACTGCTCGCGGCGGGCGGGGCGCCGGCCCTGGCCCAGGCGCCACGCAACGACCGCGAGGCGGTGCTGCCGCGCGCGACGCCCACCTCCGACGATCCGCAGCGCATTCCCCGGCGGCCCGCGCCCACCGCGGGCAAGCAGACCGTCCTCAAGGGCGGGCGGGTGTTCGACGCGGTCCGCGGCGTGGCCTTCGAAGGGACCGTCGTGCTGCAGGACCGCACCATCCTGGCGGTGCTGCCTGCGGGCCGCACCGACTGGGCGGCCGACGCCACGGTGATCGACGTGACGGGCAAGACGGTGTTGCCGGGCCTGATCGACCTGCATGTCCACATGACCTACCCGGACGCGGACACCCCGCTCGACGAGCAGGACACCGAGGGCTCCGGCGTGCTGCGGGGGCAGCGGAACCTGCGCTGGTTCCTGGAGTCGGGCTTCACCTCGGTGCGCGACCTGGGCGGCGTGCTGAACGCGCCGCACCAGCTCGCCCAGTGGAGCGCGGCCGGCCAGATCCCGGCGCCGCGGGTGTTCGCGGCCGGCCACATCATCACCGGCACCGGGGGCCACGCCACCGAGCGGCCGATCACCCCCAACCACGGCCCGGCCTACCAGTGGGAGCGCGACGGCGCCGACGCCTGGCGCGCCGCCGTGCGGCTGGCGTTCAAGCAGGGCGCCAGCGTCATCAAGATCGCCAGCCACTTCAGCCCGGAGGAGGTCGCCGCCGCGGTCGACGAGGCCCATACCCTGGGCCTGCCGGTCACCTGCGACTGCGAGACCCTCTACATCGAGCGCGCCGTGGCCGCCGGCGTGGACATGATCGAGCATCCGCTGCCGCGCACCGACGCCACGATCGCCGCCATGGCCCGCCGGAAGGTCGCCTCCGACCCGACGCTGCAGGTCTATCAGAACGTCCTCGACACGGCGGGCGGCTTCTACGGCTCCACGTCGCGCCGCTTCGTGATGACCAGCCAGTCCAACTTCGACATCTTCAAGAAGCTGAAGGCCGCGGGCGTGGTCATGGGGGTGGGCACCGACACCATCGGCCGGGTCAACCAGATGACCCCCAACCCCTACATCGCCGAGCTGAAGTGGTTCGTGAAGGGCGGCTACACGCCCGCCCAGGCGCTGATCGCGGCGACGAAGACCAACGCCGAGCTGCTGGCCATGGGCGACAAGCTGGGCACGCTGGAGCCCGGCAAGCTCGCCGACGTCCTCGTGGTCGACGGCCGCCCCGACGAGGTCCTCGACGACCTCGCCCGCGTGGACCATGTGTTCAAGGACGGCCGTCACTGGGTCGCCGGCGGCCAGGTCCGCCTGCCGCGCCACGTGACCGCGCCGCTGGCCAAGCCCTCCCCCCCGGCCGAGACCAAGTGACCGGCCAAGCCCTGCCAGCGGCCGGGCGCGGCGAACGGGCCGCCCCGCGACCCGGCGACCTCGCCCGGGCGCTCGGCTCGGTGATGGTGGGCAACTGGTTCGAGCTCTTCGACTTCGTGGTCTACGGCTACTTCGCCGCCCAGATCGGCCGGGCGATGTTCCCGGCGGCCGATCCGCTGACCAGCATCCTCGCGAGCTTCGCCACCTACGGCGTCGGCTTCTTCATGCGCCCGGTGGGCGCAGTGGTCATCGGCAGCTACGGCGACCGGCGGGGCCGCAAGTCCGCGCTGGTGCTGACCATGGTGCTGATGGCGGCCGCCACCGGCCTGACGGGCCTGATCCCCTCCTACGCGTCCATCGGCCTGGCGGCGCCGATCCTGCTGGTGGCGTGCCGCCTCCTGCAGGGCTTCGCTACCGGCGGCGAATGGGGCGGGGCGACGACCTTCCTCGTGGAATATGCCCCGGCGCACCGGCGGGGCTTCTTCGGCAGCCTGCAGCAGCTCAGCACCAGCCTGGCGATCGTCTCGGCGATCGGGGCGGCGCTCCTGCTCAACAGCCTCCTCTCCACGGAGGACCTGGACGCCTGGGGCTGGCGCCTCCCGTTCCTGCTCGGCTTCCTGGTGGCGCCGGTCGGTTTCTGGCTGCGCGCCCACGTGGCGGAGACCCCGGCCTTCGTCGCCGAGGCGGCGGGTCCCACGCCGGCGCCGCTGCGCGAGGCGCTGACCCATCACCGGCGCGCCGTGCTGCAGGTGTTCGGGGTGACGGTCGTCTGGACGGTGGGCAGCTACATCTTCGGCGCCTTCACCGCCACCTTCGCCGCCCAGACCCTGAAGATCCCCGCCGCGCTCGTCCTCACCGGCACCCTCATCGGCACGGTCGTGAACATCTGCACCATCCCGCTGATCGGCTGGCTCTCCGACCGGTTCGGGCGCTGGCCGTTCCTGGTGGCGAGCGCGGCGGGATGCCTGATCCTCGGCGTGCCGCTCTTCGCCCAGCTCGACGCCGCGCCCGGCCTCTGGAGCGTCGTCGTGCTCACCGCGACGGGCGGCATCCTCACGGGCCTCTACAGCGGGGCTGCGCCCACCTTCCTCTGCGAGCTCCTGCCGACCCGGATCCGCTATACGGCCATGTCCATCGGCTACAACGGCGCGGTGATGCTGTTCGGTGGGTTCGGCCCGTTCATCGCCACCCTGCTCGTGCGCGAGACGGGCCTCAACATCGCGCCGGGCTTCTACATCATGGCGGCGGCCGCCATCTCGCTGACGGCGCTGCTGTTCGTGCCGCGGCGGCCGAGTTTCGAGGCAGCCGAGGCCCTGGGCTCCGAGATCGAGATTCTTTCCTCGCCCGGGTGAGGGTTTTCGCAGAGTTTCCGTCACCGGAAGTGCGGGCGGGGGTGCGCCGAGTTCGGTTCGATCCTCCAACCCTGCCGTTCGCCGCGTTCCCGTCCGCACATCATCGAGATCAAGACCGCCATGACCAAGACCGCCCTCTTCCTCTGCACCGCCCTCGGGGGCCTGGCCCTGGCCGGCGGCGCCGCCGCCCAGACGAGCACCGGCGAGGCGCTCGAGGAGGTGGTCGTCACCGGCAGCCGCGGCCAGGCGCGGACGGTGGTTTCGAGCCCGGCGCCGATCGACGTGATCAGCGGCGAACAGCTCGAGCGCCTGGGCGGCGCGGCGCCGCTGCGCGACGCGCTCACCCAGCTGATCCCGTCGTTCCAGGCCCAGACCGTGGGGTCGTCCTCGTGGGACAGCCTGGCGCGTCCGGCCGGCCTGCGGGGCCTCGGCGGCGTGCACGTGCTGGTGCTGGTCGATGGCAAGCGCCGCCACAACAGCTCGCTTTTGAACCTCAGCACCGGCAACCTGTCGAACGGCGGCAACCCGGTTGACCTCGACCTGATCCCGTCCAGCGCCATCGCCCGCATCGAGGTGCTCCGCGACGGCGCGGCCGCCCAGTACGGCTCGGACGCCATCGCCGGTGTGATCAACGTCATCCTGCGCAAGGACAGCGAGGGCGGCCGGCTGAACCTCAACGCCGGCCAGCGCTACAAGTACAACGGCGTCACGGACGGCGAGACGGTGCAGGCCGACCTCTACCACGGCTTCAAGTTCGGCGAGGACGGCTACCTCACGCTCGCGCTCGACGCCAAGACCCAGCACGACACCCTGCGCGGCGTCGACGTCACCGGGCAGCTCTATTTCACCCTGCCGGGCGGCGCGCCCGACCCCCGCGAGGCCACGGCCTACCGCTACCAGCTCTACCGAGGCGGCCTGCCGAAGGCCAAGTCCGCCAGCTTCTCGGTCAACGCCGGCCAGACGCTGGGCGGACTCGAGACCTACGCCTCGGCCACGCTCAGCTTCCGCGACGCCGTGGTCGGCCAGGGCTTCCGCCGACCGAACAGCAACCAGAACCTGCTCCAGGTCTATCCCGACGGCTTCGCGCCCAACTACACCCTCGACGAGCTCGACTACCAGGGCATCGGCGGCGTCCGCTGGAGCGCCAACGAGTGGGACTTCGACCTCAGCACCACCTATGGCCGCAATCGGGTGGACCACGGGTCCAACAACAGCCTCAACGCCTCGCTGGGACCGAACAGCCCGAGGAAATTCCACACCTTCCGCTCCACCTTCGAGCAGTGGACGACGAACCTCGACGTGAGCCGCGAGTTCGCGGTGATGGGGGATCGGCCGCTGACCGTCGCGGCGGGCGCCGAGTATCGCTGGGAGCACTACGAGACCCGGGCGGGCGACCCGGCGGCCTATGCCGCGGGCGGCTTCGTCTATCCCGCCGGCTACGGCAACCTCGCGGGCCGCGCGGCCAGCGTCGGCGCCCAGGGCGCGGTCATCCTGACCCCGGCCGATGAGGCCGACGTCTCGCGCGCCAACTACGCCGCCTACCTCGACTTCAGCCTCGACGTCACGGACAAGCTTCTGCTCGCCGCGGCGGGACGCTACGAGCAGTACGACGACGCGGCGGGCGACGTGCTGAGCGGCAAGCTCTCGGCGCGCTACGAGATCAACGACGCCGTGGCGCTCAGGGCCACGGTCAGCAACGGCTTCCGGGCGCCGTCCCTCTCGCAATCGGGCTACGCCCAGACCGCCAACCAGGCCAACATCATCAACGGCGTCTTCACCTTCGTGGAATCGAAGACGGTGCGTCCCGACTCCGCCGTCGGCCAGTCGCTGGGTTCGCAGCCGCTGAAGCCGGAGAAGTCCACCAACTACAGCGTGGGCCTGGCGCTTACCCCCTTCGCCGGCTTCTCGGCGACGGTGGACGCCTACCGCATCGAGCTGCGCGACCGCATCGCGCTCACCGGGCTGCTGTCAGGGACCGGGGTCGCCGCCGTGCTGGCGCGCAACGGCCTGCCGACCAACCTGTCGGTGCGCTACTTCGCCAACGCCATCGACACCAACACCAAGGGCGTCGACATCGTGGGCTCCTACAGCCACGACCTCGGCGACCTGGGGCGGCTGCGCTACACCCTGGGCTTCAACTACAACAAGACCACCATTGCCGGCATCGCGCCCAATCCGCCGGAGCTGGCCGGCCTCGGCCTGACGCTGTTCGACCGCCAGCAGCAGGGCTCGGCCACGGTCTCCACGCCGCGCACCAAGCTGCTGCTGGGCGCGGAATGGACCTACGACAAGTGGCGGGTGAACCTGCGCGAGAGCCGCTACGGCAAGTGGGACAGCCTCAACAACAACCCCACCTTCGACCAGCACTTCGGGGCCAAGTGGCTCACGGATCTGGAGGTCGGCTACCAGGTCAGCGACGCCATCTCCGTCGCGGTGGGCGCAAACAACATCTTCGACGTCTACCCGGACCGCAACACCGTCCCGGACACCAACGGCTTCGCCCCCTACGGCGGCAATTCGCCGTTCGGCCTCTACGGCGGCTACTACTACGCCCGGGTGTCGGTGAACTTCTGATCGGCGCCCCAGAGTCCGCGCCCGGGCCCACCGGCCCGAGCGCCGCTCAAGCGCCCTGCGCCAGGAAGCTGGAGACCTCGGCCAGGGCCACCGCCGGCGGAATGGCGTGGTCGCTGCCGGGCACGACGACCAGCTTCGCGCCGGCGATGCGCGAGGCGATGAGCCGGGACTGCTCCGGCGGGCAGATCCAGTCCAGGGCGCCGCACATCACCAGGGTCGGCGCGCGGACCTCGCGGAGACGCGCCACCACATCGTAGGAATGGTCTGCGAACAGGTCGTTGTGCACCTTGGCGCGGTAGAGGGTGCGCTGGCTGCTGGCGAGGATACGGTCGAGGTCCACGGGCTCGCCGTCCGCGACATACATCGGCGCCATCGCGAACATGATCAGCCGGAATTCTTCGTCGCTGACGATGGTGGGCGTGAACACCTTCTGCAGCATCGCCTTCGTCGCCATCGGCGCCTTGCGCGCGGCGCGCGCCTCGAAGTTGACGAGCGCCTCCTCCTCGTGCCGCCAGCTCGGGGCCGTGCCGCGCAGGATCAGGTGCGACAGGCCGGCCGGATATTTCAGCGCATAGCTGAGCGCGACCATGCCGCCGAAGGACCCGCCGAGCAGCGCCATCCGCCGCCCGCCGCCCAGGGTGAGCCGGACCGCCTCCAGGTCGTCGACCATCTGGTCGAAGGTGAAGGGGCCGGTCACCGACGAGCCGCCGTGTCCGCGCATGTCGTAGCCGATCACCCGGTAGCCGTCGGCCAGGGAACGATAGGTGTCGAACACGCCGCCATGGGTGCCGTAGCCGCGGCCGCCGTGCAGCACCACGAGCGGGTGCTCCCGCTCCGCGCCGGCGAGGGAATAGTTGAGGTCTGCGCCGCGAATGGCGATCCGGCCGTTGCGGACGTCGCGCGCCGCGGCTCCCCCGGACGAGGCGGCGCCTCCGGCGGCGAGGGTGACGCCGCCCAGCAGTTCGCGGCGGTTCATCCTTGCGCCGCCGCCGGCGCCTCGGCCGCGAGGCCGCAGGCCGTCCGGACGTAACTCACCACCTGGGCGTGGGTGGCGAACCAACCGCCCATCGCCTTGGCCTCGCGCACGATCTCCTCGAGGATCCAGATCCGCGAGCGCGCGCCGATGATGTGCGGGTGCATGGTGAGCTGGAACAGGCCGCCGTCCCGATCCGCCCCGGCCAGTTCGCGCCGGAAGATGTCCAGCACCGCCTCGGGCGGGGTGTAGGGCCGCAGGCCCGCGAAGCGGTTCATGCCGAAGTAGACGGCGTCGTCGCGGATCCACTCGACCGGGATCTCGACCACTCCGGTGGGGCGGCCGTCCGCCTCCAGCTCGTAGCAGTCGTCATCGGCCATCAGCGAGCTGTCGTAGGCCAGGCCCATCTCACAGATGATCTTCAGGGTGTGCGGGCTGAAGTCCCAGGAGGGGGTGCGGATGCCGACGGGCCGTTGGCCGGACACCTGTTCCAGGGTGTCGCGGGCGCGCAGCATCAGGTCGCGTTCCGCCTCGTAGGGCAGGGTGGAATTGAGTTCGTGGATCCAGCCGTGGATGCCGATCTCGTGGCCCTCGGCGACCAGCCGTCGCTGTTCCTCGGGATGCAGCAGGGCCGAGACGGCCGGCACGTAGAACGACGCCGGGACGTGGTGTCGGTCGAGGATGTCCATGATCCGCGGCGCACCCTTCCGGGCGCCGAACTGGCCCCAGCTCTGCCGGCTGATCGAACCGCCGCCGTCGCGCAGGTCGTTGGTCTCGTGGTCGCTGTCGAAGGAGATGGCGACCGCGAAGGGCGCGCCGCCCGGCCAGGCCTCGGGCGCCAGCCGACGCCCGGCCCGCACCCGGTCGACGATCCCCCGCCAGTGGGGTTCCGGCCACTGCCAGGGCTGAAGTTCGCCGCCCGCTGCGTCCGCCATCAGCCGCCTCCGTTGACCGAAAGGATCTCGCCGGTGATGAAGCTGGCCCGCTCCGAGGCGAGGAAGACCACGGCCTCGGCGATCTCGGCCGGCTGACCCAGCCGGCGCAGGGCGATCCCCTCGACGATCTGGCGCTGGCGCTCGGGCCCGAACGCCGCCCATTGCCGGGCCGTGGCCTCATTGGTCTCCACGAACCCGGGCGCGACGGCGTTCACCCGCACCCCGGACGGGCCGAGCTCGCGGGCCAGTTGGCGGGTGAGGCCGAGCAGGGCGTGCTTGGCCGCGCAATAGGCCTGCACGCCGGTGAGCGACGCCTTCAGGGCCGCGCCCGAGGCGACATTGACGATCGCGCCGCCGCCGGCCGCCTTCATGCCCGGCGCGCAGGCCCGGCAGAGCGCCATCGCGGCGCCCAGGTTGATAGCCAGGACGTCGTCCCATGCCGCGTCGGTGACCGCTTCGATGGGGGCATGGGCCTGGCCGGCCACGCCGCCGGCGTTGTTGACCAGGATGTCGACGGCCCGGCCGCCCTGCGCCTCCACGTCCGCGATCCAGCCCGCGGCGGCGCGACGGTCCGTCAGGTCGACGACGGCCGTGCGCACGCCGGTGTCGCGCTCGAGCGCGGCCAGGTCGGCGGTGCGGATGTCGCAGCCGAAGACGGTGGCGCCCTCACGCACGAAGCACTCGGCGATCGCCCGGCCGAAGCCGATCGCCGCGCCGCTGACGGCGACCGTGCGACCGGCAAACGCCGCGGTCACGAGGCGGCCCGCGTCTCGGCGACCAACCCCATCCGAGCCGCGATGGTTTCGGCCCCGGCCTTCACGACGGCAATGACCTGCTCGCGCTTGTCCTCGAAGCGCGCCGTGACGCAGCCGATGTTCAGGGCCCCGTGCGCGTCGCCTTTGGCGTCGAGGATCGGCGCGGCCACGCCGGTCCCGCCGAGGGCGAACTCCTCCATGACGATGGCGTAGCCGTCGAGGCGCGCGCGGGCGACGATCCGCAGGATCTCCTGGCTGTCGGTGACGGTGTGGCGGGTCAGGGCTGGGAACGGGCCCTTGCCGAGCAGGATCGGCCGGGCCTCCTCGCGTTCGCGGGACAGGAGGACGCGGCCGATCGCCGTGCAGAACAGCGGGATCGGCCGGCCGAGCGTGGCCGTGTAGCGGACCTCCACGTCGGCCTCGACCTGCGTCAGCAGGTGGGCGGCGCCCTTCTTGTCATAGGCGCCCAGCGTCACGGATTCGCCCAGCTCGGCGCTGACCTCCTCCATGATCGGGCGGGCGACGGCGATCAGGCGGGCGTGCGGCTCGGCCGTCCAGCCGAAACTGCCGGCGCGATACGCCTCGCTCAGCCGGTATCGCTCAGAGACGGCGTCCCTGTAGGCGTAGCCTCGGTTCACCAGCGTCCGCAGCAGCATCAGGGTGCTGCTCTTCGGCGCGTTGAGGCGGGCGGTCGCTTCGCGGAGCAGGACTCCGTCCTCGCTGCCGGCGATGAGTTCCACGAGGTCCAGCACACGGGCGGCGGAAAGGACATTGTCGGTCATCTATGTGAACGTCGTTCCTATGGTTGAACACATTGTCATCCCGAGCCTGAGCTTCCGTCAATCGCCGAACCATCGGCGGCGCTCATCTGCCTCCGATCGTCGTCACCAGGGCGAGCACGAGGATGGCGATGAACACGGTCCCGAAGCCGCCTAGCGCCAGGGGTCGGAGACCCCGCAGCCCAAGCGCCCGCAGGTCCGTCGCCAGGCCCATGGCGGCCAGCGCCATGGTCATCAGGAAGGTGGTGGCGAAGGCAAGGGCATGCGCGATCGGCGCTGGCGGCGGGGCGAGGGAATTCACCGCGATGGCCAACAGGAACGCCGCAAGGAACCACGGCGTCGGCGCCTGCCCGCCGGTGCGGGCGCGGGCCTGCAGCGCGAGCCCCATCACCAGGGGCCCCAGCAGGGCGACCCGCAGGAGCTTGGCGACCACGCCGGCCCGCCCGGCCGCGTCGCCGCCCTGGTAGGCAGCGCCCACGGCCTGGGCGACCTCGTGGATCGAGCCGCCGCTCCACAGGCCGTAGCCGACGCCGCTCAGGTGGAAGAAGGGCGCGAGCGCCGGGTACAGGAACATCGCTCCGGTGCCGAACAGGGTGATGCACGCCACCGCATAGGCGACGTCCTCCTCCGGTGCGCCGACCACAGTGTTGACGGCGACGATGGCGGAGGCGCCGCAGACGGACGTGCCGGAGGCGATCAGCGCCGTCAGCCCGGCATCGAGCCCGAGCGCACGGCCGGCCACGACCATGAACAGGAAGGTGGCGGGGACGGCGCACACCACGATGGCCACGCCGCCCGGGCCGATGGCGGCGATCTGCCCGAAGCTGATCTGGAAGCCGAGCAGCACGATGGCGATCCGCAGCAGGCGGCGCAGCACGAACTGCTGTCCTGCCGCCAGCCAAGGGCGCGCGCCCGCCACGGCGCGGACCGCGATCCCGAGGCCGGTGGCGAGGATCAGTGGGCTCAGGACCGACGCACCGGGCAGGCGGTGCAGGACGCTGGCCGCCGCGGCGATGGCGAGGGTGACGGCGAGTCCCGGCCATACCGCCGCAAAGGCTGCGGCCGGGAGCGGGGGCGACGACGTGGACAAGGCGGCGATCCGGCGTGGTGCGGGCCGGATGGCCGGCGGGGCCCTGGCAAATATCCAAGGCCGCCGCGCGGCTGAAACGGATAGTAGTTGTGGAAACCATCAATTCCGGATGTCGCCCGGACGTTCGCCGGGTTATGGGCAAGTGGCGGCCGACGTTCGTCGCAGGCCGCAAGGCCCGGGGGACCGCGAATCCCGGAAAACCGCACCCGGTGACTTGTCCCGGAGCATCCGACGCCGCGCCGTGACTGTCCGCGGGCGCCTCGGGTTCAATTCATCAGTAGGTCTTGTTGAACGATCCAAGAACATTTGTTGGACGTGACGGCCTGGACTTGGCCAAATCCCCGCCACAGGCGCAGCCAAGCGCCGGGGGATGTTGAGGGGATTTCAGACATGACGGGTATGGAGTCGCGCGGTCGAGCCGCACTGCTTGCCACCAGCGCCTTGTGCGCGTTCGCGGGCTGGGCCGCGCCAGCCTTTGCGCAGAATGGCGCCGCTCCAGCCGAACTCGAGGAGATCGTGGTCGTCGGCTCGCAGATCCAGGGATCGAAGGTCACCGCCGCCTTGCCCGTCACGATCGTGGACGCGACCCAGATCCAGGCGACGGCGGCCGGCTCGGGCGACGAGCTGTTCCGGACCATCCCGCAGGCCGGCAACGTGACGTTCAACTCGAGCTTCCTGCCAGGCTCGTCCAATTCGGCGCGCGGCGACGTGAACTCGATCAGCCTGCGCAACCTCGGCGCCGGCAACACCCTGGTGCTGATCAACGGCCGCCGGACGGTCTACCATCCGACGACCCAGGCCGAGTCCCTGGTGCCGACCTTCACCTACAACACCAACGCCATCCCGGTGGCGGGCCTGCGCAGCATCGAAGTGCTGCGCGACGGCGCCGCCGCCATCTACGGCACCGATGCGGTGGCCGGCGTGATCAACACCGTCCTGCGGGACGATGTCGACGGTGGCCAGCTGGAGTTCCAATACGGTACGGCGCCCGGCACCAACCTGCGCGAAGGCCGCCTGACTGGCCTGTTCGGCGACAACTTCCAGGACGGCCGCGGCAACATCACGCTCTTCGGCTCGCTGGAGAAGCGCTCGGCCCTGCTCGCCTCGGACCAGGACTACACGGCCTCGTCCAACCGCCAGCCGCTGTTTGCCGGCACGGAGTTCGCCACCACCGTCAGCCTCGACGCCCGCTCGGCCACGACGGGCTTCGGCGCCTTCCAGGCGGTGGGCGTCACGAGCGCGATCCGCCAGGGCACGACGGCGATCACCGGTCCCACCGGCATCTTCCACTATTCGCCGCAGTCGGCGACCTGCACCGTGGTGGTCGGACCGGGCCTCTGCGTTGTGCCGGGCGCCTTCAACACCACGACCGACCGCGCGTTCCGGGTCGACAACCTGGCCTCGACCAAGTCCTCGGTGATCCCGCAGGCCGACCGGACCAACCTGTTCCTGACCGGCCACTACGACATCAACGAGGATGTGACCTTCTTCGGCGAGGCCGGCTACTACCACGCCCGCACCGAAGGCAATGTCGCCGCCTTCAACAGTATCGGCACCTCGCCCACGGTCAGCATCGGGCCCAACGCCTACTGGAACCCCTTCGGCGCGACGACGCTCGCCAACGGCCAGCCGAACCCGAACCGTCTTCCGAACCTGGTGGGCGTGCCCGCCAGCGGGCTGCGGCTGACCGTCAACACGGTCGGCCTGCTGGACCTGGGCGCGTCGCAGGTCATCGTGAAGAACGACCAGTACCGGGTGCTGGGCGGGCTCAAGGGCAAGAAGTTCGGCTTCAACTGGGAGAGCGCCGCCCTCTATTCCGAGGCGACGGTCGACGACCTCTCCTATGCGGTGGACGGCACGGCCTTCTCGGCGGCGGTCAACCGCACGACGCCGGACGCCTACAACCCCTTCAACGGCGTCGGGACCTCGAACCTGATCAGCGGCGGCGACCAGACCCCATCGAGCGCCGCGGCGATCGCCGGGCTGATCATCCCGATCACGCGTTCGAACAAGACGACGCTCGCGCTCTGGGACTTCAAGGTGAACCGCCCGGACCTGTTCACGATCTGGGCGGGCGACATCGGCGTCGCCGCTGGCGTCGAGGTGCGGCGCGAGACCTATCGCGACAACCGCGACGACAACGTCGACGGGACCGTCCCCTATATCGACGCGATCACCGGCCCCATCGTCGGCGGCTCCGTGGCGCTCAGCAACATCCCAGGCACCTCAGTGTCGCCGGACGTGAGCGGCCACCGGACCGTGAAATCGGCCTACCTCGAACTGGCCGTTCCGCTGGTCTCGCCGGAGATGAACATCCCGCTCGTCAACCGCCTGGAGATGCAGCTGGCCGGACGCGCCGAGGACTACAGCGACGTGGGCAGCGTGGCGAAGCCCAAGGTGGCGGCCGCCTGGGACATCATCCCGGGCTTCCGCCTGCGGGGCTCCTGGTCGAAGGGCTTCAAGGCGCCGAACCTGGAGCAAATCAACGTCAGCCAGGTGAGCCGCAGCAACAATCGTCAGGACTATTACTTCTGCGAAGCCGACCTGCGCGCCAAGCGCATCACCAGCTTCACCCAGTGCACCCAATCGCGGGCCACGCGCGCCGTGCGGGCCGGCAACCCGGACCTGAAGCCGGAGACCTCGGAGAGCCTGTCCTACGGCATCGTCTTCCAGCCGGAATTCATCCCGCCTGAGCTGGGCCGACTGATCATCACCGCCGACGTCTGGAAAATCAAACAGAAGGGGATCATCGGCCTGTTCGGCGAAGGCAACTCAGTCATCCTCGACTACCTGCTGCGCCTGCAGGGCACGTCCAACCCGGCGGTCCACCGCCTGGCGCCCACGCCGGACAACATCGCGGTGTTCGCGGGCACGGGCCTGACGCCCGTCGGCTTCGTGGAGTATGCGGACGACAAGTACGTCAACCAGCTGCCGCAGGTGGCCCAGGGTGTCGACGTCGGCGTCAACTACCGCCTCAACACCGAGAGCTTCGGCGACTTCACCGTCGATGTGAACGTGGCGCGCCTGGACAAGCTCTACCAGTCCCCGACCGAGGGTCTGGCCCTGCTCCTGGACGCGCGGGCGGCCGGCAAGATCAATGCCGGCACGATCATCACGGGCGGGCAGGACATCGTCGGCCAGAACGGCACGCCCGAGTGGCGCGGCACCGGTTCGGTGAACTGGCGCTACAGGAACTTCACGGCGAACTGGTTCACGACCTACACGGGCAAGTTCTACTCGACCGCCCTGACCTACGCGGCGGGCGGCTTCTACAACGTGCCGGACACCTGGGTGCACAACGTCTCGCTCTCCTACACCTTCGAGGAGCAGGGCAACCGTTACCTGGAAGGCACCCGCGTCCTGATCGGCGCGCGCAACGTGTTCGACAAGGATCCGCCGCTGGTGTCCGACGGCTACCCGGCCTCGGTCTACAACCCCTACGGCCGCTACCTTTACTTCAACATCCGCAAAAGCTTCTAGGCCGCGGCGGCGGCGCCCGGCTCCGCGCCGGGCGCCGCCATCCTTGGGGAAATCACATGACCGTCCGCTCGATGTCCCGCCACAGCGCGCCGCGCGTGCTGCTCTCCAGCGTGCTCGCCCTGACCCTGGCGACCGCCGCGTCTGTCCGCGCCCAGGAAGAGACGCCCGCCGCGCCGGACATCACCCGCACCGGCGGCGACCTGGTCGGCTACCGCTCGATCCATCATCCGGTGATCGGGCGCGACGGCATGGTGGTCTCGCAGAACAGGATCGCCTCGCGGATCGGCGCCGACATCCTGGCCCAGGGCGGCAACGCGGTGGACGCCGCGGTGGCGGTGGGCATCGCCGAGACCCTGACCCTGCCCCGGGCCGGCAACCTGGGCGGCGGCGGGTACATGCTGATCCACGACGCCGCCAGCGGGAAGACCGTCGCCATCGAATACTATGGCCAGGCGCCGCTCGGCGTGACGCCGGACTTCCTGCTCGGCCCCGACAACAAGGTGGCGCCTGACAAGGTGCAGTCCATGAAAGGGGTCACGGTTCCGGGCACGGTGGCGGGGCTCTACGAGGCGCACAAGCGGTTCGGCAAGCTGCCCTGGGCGAAGCTGATCCAGCCGACCATCGACCTGGCGTCGAAGGGCGTCGTGATGAGCGACGACGAGGCTTCGGCCCTGGCCGGCCGCAAGGCGGCGATGGCGAAGGATCCGAACGGCGCTTACAAGCTCTACTTCAAGAAGGACGGCTCGGCGTATCAGCCCGGCGACGTCTTCAAGAACCCGGACCTGGTCTGGACCCTGAAGCAGATCCAGGCGCGCGGCGCCGATGGCTTCTACAAGGGCCCGGTGGCCGAGAAGCTGGTGGCCGGCATCAAGGCCGGCGGCGGCATCATCACGATGGCCGACCTGGCCGCCTACCGCGCCAACGTCCTGGAGCCGATCTGGTCGGACTACCGCGGCTACAAGATCGCCTACATGCCGCCGACCTCGGCCGCGTCCAGCGTCGCCGAGGCCATGAACATCCTCGAGCAGTTCCCGGTCGGCGAGATGGGGGCGGGCAATGTATCGACCATGCACCTGGTGGCCGAGACCCTGAAGATCGTGGTGATAGATCGCCGCTACTCCGGCGGTGGCCCGCAGTGGAAGACGCCGGCCACGGGGATCGCCAGCAAGGCTTTCGCCAAGGAGCGGGCCAAGCTGATCTCCATGTACAAGTCGCTGGACGGCAAGACCCTGCCGGCGCTCGACCCGCACCCCTACGAGAGCCCGGACACCACCCACTTCTCGGTGGCTGACAAGAACGGGAATGTCGTCTCGAACACCTACACCCTGACCGCCTCGTTCGGGGCCCATGTGGTGGCGCCGGGCACCGGCTTCCTGCTGAACAATTCGCTGGGCAACTTCGACTGGAACCCGCGGCCGACGAGCCTGGGCAACAAGATCGAGCCGGGCAAGCGCGCCCAGTCGACGATCTCCCCGATCATCGTCTTTAAGGACGGCAAGCCCTGGGTGGCCACGGGCACGCCGGGCGGCGGCACTATCATCGCGACCATGGTGCAGATGCTGATGAACCTCATCGACTTCAAGCTGAACGTGGCCGAGGCGGCGCAGCGGCCGCGGATCTACCAGGCGGGCGTCGACGGGGCGCTGCAACTGGAGGAGTCCATCCCCGATGACCAGGTGGCCGGGCTGATCGCCAAGGGCCACAAGGTGGAGCGCTCGCAGATCATCGGCAGCACCCAGTCGATCATGATCGGGCCGGACGGGGTCATGTACGGGGCGGCCGACACCCGCCGTCCGGACTCGGGAGCCGTGGCCGTCAGGCAGTTCTGACGGCGCGGCGGCTCAGCTGCTGACCACCAGGCGCAGGCCCGAGGAGTCCGCGCGGCGCGGCGGCGGCAGGCTCTTCACGAACATCTCAGCCGCGCGGCTGAGGCGGCGTTCCGAATGCTGCAGCAGCCGGAACGCGCGGCGCGGCATGTCGAGCGGGACCCGGACCAGGGCGCCGTTCTGGAGCCATTCGAGCACCACCAGGTCCGAAAGGGCGCCGGGGCCGGCGCCGGCCATCACTGCGGAGCGCACGGACTCGTTGGTGGGCAGCTCCAGCCGCACCTCCAGGTCCTCGGCGTCCAGGCCCATGGCCTCGAGCGCGCCGATGAACTCCGAGCGCGTTCCCGACCCCTCCTCGCGAAGCACCCAGCCGCCGCCCAGCAGGGCCTCCGCGGTGGGGCGCGACGTCGCCCAGGCATGCGTCGGCGGGACGAAGACGCACAGGCGGTCGCCCTCCACCTCCGTGGACGTCAGCGCCGGGTCCGAACAGCCGCCTTCGACGAAGCCCAGGTCGACGTCGCCGTCGAGCACCATCCGACCCACCGCGGCGGTGTTGGCGATCTTCAACTCGACGGCCAGGTGCGGGAAGCGGTCGTGGAACTGGGCCAGCAGCGGCGGCAGCCAATAGTTGCCGATCGTCTGGCTGGCGCAGATCGAGACGGTCCCGCGGCGCAGGTTGCTGAGGTCCGAGAGGGTTCGCTGGGCGGCGCGGACCTGGCTCAGCACCTTCTCCGCCTCCGCCAGGAACGCTTCGCCGGCGGAGGACAACTCGATGCGGCGTCCCACCCGGTCGAACAGCGGCGTGCCATAGGCGTTCTCGAGCGCGCTGATCGAAGCGCTGACGCCGGACTGGGTGATGTGCAGCGCCTCGGCCGCACGGGTCATGTTCAGCCGTTCGGCGACACAGACGAAGATCCGTAGCTGCTCAAGAGTCATGGCCAACCCTTCGCGTCCTTGTCACAGCCTAGTCATAAGCTGCAGCGTTCAGCAAGTAGAACGACGTTCACGCTTGCGAACAGCCGTAAGACGGCCCGAGCCGCCTGCGGAAGGCGAGGTCCTTGATCTCGTGAACGGAATCGTCGCCGCCAACCGCCACGCGCGCTGCCGGCGTGGGCGGTCGGCGTGGGCGGATGGCCGCCTGGGCGCACCCGGCGCCCAATTTGCGGGCGCCGTCAGGCCGGGCCGACCTCGGTCCAGCGGAATGGGGCCGGCGGCGACCGCTCGCCCCGGGCGTAGGCCACCAGGGCGGCGGCGAGGGCCTCGGTCGCGTTGACGAGCGGGGAGGCGGGTCGCCCCGGGCGGCAGCACCAGCGGCACTTCCGTGCAGGCGGCGACGAGGGTCGAGGCGCCCTGCGCCTGCAGTTCGGCCGCGAGGGCCTGCATGTCGGTGCGCACGCCGGCCCCCAGGTCGCCGGCCTTGATGGCATAGAGCAGGCGCATGAACTGGGCCTGGCGGGCGGACGCGAGGACCACGCAGGCAAGGCCGCGGCGCGCCAGCTCCGTCTGGTAGAGACCGGCTGCGAGACAGCCGTCGGCGGCCAGGAGGCCGATGGCCCCGCCCTGGGCGACCTGGGCCGCCGCTGCGCTCGCCTCCTCGACCATACTGACGAACGACACGCCGACGGCGCGCTCGATGTCGAACTGGAAGGCGTGGGCGGTGTTGCAGGCCATGGCCAGGAGGTCCGCCCCCGCCCGCTCCAGCCCTTGCGCCATCCCGACGAGGACGGGGCCCGGAGAGGGGCCGCCGCGCAGGATGGCGTCGTTGCGGTCCGGAACGCCGGGATGGCTGTCGGCGATGACCCGGATCCCGTCCTGCTCGCGCGGCCCCTGGCTCAGGCGCAGAATGGCCGCCATCAGGTCGAGCGTGGCGGCCGGCCCCATGCCGCCCAGGATCCCGACGGTCAGGGGCGCGGCCATCTCAGAAGACGGACTGGTAGGCGTAGAGCGCGGGCGACCCGCCGGTGTGCAGGAACAGCACGTTCTCCTCGGGCTTGAAGGCGCCGCCGCGCACGAGGCCGATGAGGCCGGCCATGGCCTTGCCGGTGTAGACCGGATCCAGCAGGACCCCCTCAAGCTGCGCGGTCAGCTTGACCGCCGCGACCATCTCTTCCGACGGCAGCGAGTAGCCGGGACCGACCCACTCGTCGCGGCAGGTGACCGCCTCGCGGGGCAGGGGCGCGGCCACACCGGCGAAGGCGGCGGTTCGCATCGCCAGGTCATGCACATTGGCTTCCTGCTCGGCGCGGGGGCGGCGAACGTTCACCCCGGTGATCGGCAGGTTCGCCGAGACGCCGTGGGCGCCGGCCAGCAGGCCGGCATGGGTGCCGGCGCTGCCGCTGGCGCAGACCAGGTGGTCCAGGCGCAGGCCGGAGTCGAAGGTCTGCACCATGATCTCCTCGAAGCAGGCGACGTAGCCGAGCGAACCCAGCGGGTTCGACCCGCCGCCAGGGATCACATAGGCCTTGCCGCCCGCAGCCGCGACCTCATCGGCCACGCCCGCCATGGCCGCGCCCAGGTCCGCGCCCGCGTCGACGACGCTGATCGCCTCGGCGCCCATCAGGCCGAAGAGGAAGTTGTTGCCGCTGGCCTTCGGGTCGTAGCTGCCGGGCACCCGCTGCTCCAGCACCAGCCGGCACTTCAGGCCCTCCCGGGCCGCCGCGGCGAGCGTGAGACGGCAATGGTTGGACTGCACCGCGCCCACCGTGACCAGGGTGTCGCAACCCTGCGCCAGGGCGTCGGCGACCAGGAACTCCAGCTTGCGCGTCTTGTTGCCGCCGGACGCCAGGCCGGTGAGGTCGTCGCGCTTCATGAAGAGGTGCGGGCCGCCCAGGGCTTCGCTCAACCGCGGCAGGAACTCGATCGGCGTGGGGCCGGGCGTGTAGCGACGGCGAGGGAACTTGGCCAGGTTCATCTGAGACTCCGCGAGGGCGGCGTGCGGCCGCGTGGCCCTGGCCCTAATCTGGTTGTCAGCCAAGTCAACAATCATCAGTTCAACTTGTGGAAGTCCAAACTTCGATTTGTCGAAGTGTTCGTAAGAAGATCGTATTGCGAACACAATAGAATTGCGCGATGTCTTGGTAATCGGTTTTGGCGTTGCGGAATGGGCACATGGGTGGGGGACAGGCGCGCGTCGCCGTGGTGACGGGCGGTGCGCGGGGCATCGGGCGGGCCTGCGCCCTGGCGCTGGCCGACGCCGGACTGGACCTGGTGCTGGTGGACGTCCTCGAACCCGAGATGGCCGCGACCGCCCGGGAGATCGAGGGTCTTGGCCGTCGCGTCGCCTGCCATCGCGCCGACGTCAGCGACTTCGCGCGCGCCCAGGCGGTGGCCGCGGCGGCGAAGGCCGAGTTCGGCCGGGTGGACGTCCTGGTGAACAACGCGGGGCGTTCGGAGCGCAAGGGCATCCTGGAGATCTCAGAAGCGGAGTTCGACGCCGCGATCGCCGTCAACCTCAAGAGCTGCTTCAACTACATTCACGCCATCGCCCCGATCATGCGCGCCCAGGGCGGCGGCCGGATCATCAGCATGTCGTCGCTGAACGCGCATTCCGGCGGCGTCACCGCGGCGGTGAGCCGCTTCGCCTACGCCGCCGCCAAGGCCGGCATCCTCGGCATGACCCGCGCGCTGGCCAAGGAGCTCGGCCCCGACATCCTCGTCAACGCCATCTGCCCCGGCCTGATCCAGACCGAGGTGAACGGCAACTCGGTGATCCTGGAACGGGGCGAGCAGATCGCCCGCGAGGGGATCGCGCTGCGCCGCGTGGGGACGCCGCCGGATGTCGCCGAACTGGTGCGGTTCCTGGCCTTGTCGGAGCCCTGCTTCATCACCGGCCAGGACTTCATCGTCGACGGCTTCCAGTTCCAGGTGTGACGGCGCGATGAACACGCTCACTCCGCCGCCGGAGGCGCCCGCGCCCCTCAGCCGGGCGACGCGGCGGCGGGCTGTGATCGCCTGCCTGCTCGGCAACCTGTTCGAGCTCTTCGACTTCGGGGTCTACGGCTACTTCGCCGTCCAGATCGGCAAGGCGATCTTCCCCTCGGTCGATCCTGTGGTGTCGGTGCTGGCGAGCTTCGCCACCTATGGCGTCGGCTTCCTGATGCGTCCGGTGGGCGCGATGGTGCTGGGCAGCTACGGCGACCGCCACGGCCGCAAGTCGGCGCTCGCGCTCACCATCACGCTGATGGCGCTGGCCACCGGCCTCACCGGGCTGGTGCCGGCCTACAGCCAGATCGGCCTCTGGGCGCCGATCCTGCTCGTCGTCTTCCGCCTGCTGCAGGGCTTCTCCACCGGCGGCGAGTGGGGCGGGGCCACCACCTTCCTCGTGGAGCACGCGCCGCCGGGGCGGCGTGGCTTCTATGGCAGCCTGCAGCAGCTCAGCACGGGCCTGGCGCAGATCCTCGCCATCGGTTCGGCCCTGCTGCTCAATAGCGTGCTCTCGACGCCCGATCTCGAGGCCTGGGGCTGGCGGCTGCCCTTCCTCGTGGGCTTCATCCTGGCGCCGATCGGCTACTACCTGCGCTCCCGCGTGGAGGAGTCGCCCGAGTACACGCGCGAGGCGCGCGAGCGACGGACGCCGCCGGCGCCGCTGCGCACCGCGTTCACCGTCCACCGGGGCGCGGTGCTGACCTGCTTCGGCCTGACCATGGTCTGGACCGTGGCGAGCTATGTGTTCATCACCTTCATGCCGACCTTCGCCATCCAATCGCTGGCGATGGCCCCCATCGTGGCCCTCTCCGGGACGATCTGCGCCTCGTTCGCCAACGTCCTCGTCGTGCCGCTCTCGGGCCTCGCGTCCGACCGCTGGGGCCGGGCGCCGTTGTTCATCTCGGCCGTGGGCTTCGCGCTCCTGAGCGTGCCGTTGTTCTGGCTGCTGGCCGACGCCAGGTCCTTCGTGGCGTTGGCCGGCGTCGCCGTCACCGCCGGCGTGCTGCTCGGCCTCTACAACGGCGCCGCGCCCAACGTGCTCTGCGAGCTCTTCCCGACCTCGGTGCGCTACACCGCTCTGTCGGTCGGCTACAACGGGGCGGTGATGATCTTCGGCGGCTTCGCGCCGTTCATCTCGACCTTCCTGGTGCGCGAGACGGGGTCGACGATCGCGCCCAGCTTCTACGTCGCAGCCTGTGCGCTCGCCAGCCTGGCGGTCCTCGTCGCCTCCCGGCCGCGCCGGCTCGTGGCGCCATAGAATTTCATCGCGTTCAGGGGGTAAGGCATGGGCCATCGGTGGATCGGACGAGCGGCGGCGCTCTGGGTGCTGGCCATGGCCTCGGCGGGTCCGGCCGGTGCGCTGGCGGCCGCGCCGCCGGCCACAGACGACTGGGCCAAGGCGACGGCGTCCTCCGAAGCCCGCGAGGGCTTGCTGCGCGCCTTCGTCGACCGCAAGGCCAACCGCATCCAGCTGCGACTGCCGCCGCCGGACGCCGAAGGGGTCTCGGGCCGGTTCATCTACCAGGCCAGCCTGACCACGGGCCTGGGCTCGACCCCCGTTGGTCTGGACCGCGCCGAGAGCGGGCGTGCGCTGGTGGTGGCCTTCCGTCGGGCGGGCAAGAAGGTGATCCTGCAGGCCGAGAACCCGACCTTCCGGGCCGGCAACGGCCATGCCGACGAGGTCCGGGCGGTGCGCGACTCGTTCGCGGTCTCCAACCTGTGGTCGGGTGACGTGGTCGCGGAGGGACCGGACGGTTCGCTGCTGGTCGACATCACCAGCTTCCTGACCCAGGACACGCTCGACATCGCCGCCCGCCTTAAGGCCCGCCGCCAGGGGACCTTCCGCGCCTCCGCGCCGCTCAGCTACGCCGACGCCACGAAGGTCGGCGTCTTCCCGGAAAACCTCGAGTTCGAGGCGGTGCAGACCTTCACCAGCGACGAGCCGGGGGCCGAGGTGCGCGCCGTCACACCCGATCCGCGGGCCGTGACCCTGACCGTCCACCACTCGTTCGTGAAGCTGCCCGGGCCGGGCTTCCAGCCGCGCCGACACGACCCGCGCACCGGCACCTCGGTGCAGGTGCTGGTCAACGACTACGCCGCGGCCCTGGACGAGCCGGTAGTCTACCGCCTGGCGCGCCGGTTCCGCCTGGAGAAGGTCGATCCCTCGGCCGCCCGTTCGCGGGTGAAGAAGCCCATCGTGTTCTACGTCGACCGCGCCGCCCCCGAGCCGATCCGAAGCGCGCTGGTGGAAGGCGCGGGCTGGTGGGCGCAGGCCTTCGAAGCGGCGGGCTTCATCGACGCCTTCCGCGTGGAGGTGCTGCCCGAGGGCGCCGACCCGATGGATGCGCGCTACAACGTCATCAACTGGATCCACCGCCAGACGCGGGGCTGGTCGACCGGCCAGACGATCGTCGACCCGCGCACCGGCGAGATCGTGCGCGGCGTGGTGCAGCTGGGCTCGTTGCGCATCCGCCAGGACAAATTGATCTTCGAGGGCCTGGTCGGCGCGGACAAGTCGGGCAAGGGCGGGCCGGACGATCCGGTGCAGATCGCGCTCAGCCGCATCCGCCAGCTCGGTATGCACGAGACTGGCCACGCCCTAGGCTTCGCCCACAACTTCGCGGGCAGCACCTTCGGCCGCGCCTCGACGCTCGACTACCCCGCGCCGCTCATCCAGGTGCGGAACGGCAAGCTCGACTTCAGCGACGCCTACGTCCGCGGCGCCGGCGCCTGGGACAAATATTCGGTGCGCTGGCTCTACAGCCAGGTCCCGCCCGGCGCCGACGAAGCCCGCTATCTGGACGGCATCGCCCGCGAGGCCTCGGCCCAGGGCATGCGCTTCATCGCCGACGACGAGCACCCCGCCAGCACCCAGTGGGACAACGGCGCCGAGCCGGTGGCCGAATTGGCGAACGTCCTGGCCGTCCGCGAGATCGCCTTGAAACGCTTCGGACTGAGCAACATCCCGAAGGGCGCCGCGGTCGCCGACCTGCGCCGCGTGTTCGTGCCGGTCTACCTGTTCCATCGCTATCAGGTGGATGCGGTGGTGAAGCAGGTGGGCGGGGTGGACTACGCCTACGCGGTCAACGGCGGCGGGCAGGAACGGGCCAAGCCCATCCTGGCCGCCGACCAGCGGCGGGCTCTGCAGGCGCTCGGGGCGACCCTCGACCCCACGCGGCTCGACGTTTCCGACGAGCTCGCGGGGCTGCTGTCCCAGGCTCAGTCGGGCACGCCGGACCGGCAGTTCGAGATCGAAGTGTTCGAGACCCTGGGCGGACCGGTGTTCGACCCTGCGGGCGCCGCGGTCGTGGCCTCGGACATGACGCTGCGCCAGCTCGTCGAGGCGCCGCGTCTGAACCGCGTGCTGGAGCAGCACCGGCGCGATCCCGGCCAGGTGAGCGTGGACGAACTGCTGTCTTGGCTGTTCGGCGCCGTGAAGGCGCAGGCGGGTGACCCGCCGCGCGCCGCCGAGATCCGCCGCCGCCAGCAGGCGCGTCTCGTGGGCGACCTGGTCGACGTTCTGGGCGACAAGGCGCTCTCGCCGACCGCGGCGGGCCTGGTCGAACAGGGTTTGAAGGCCTTCGCCGCTTCGCTCGACACCGCCAACGGGAGCCCCGAGGCGCTCGCCTTCAACCGCCGCCTCGCCGAGCTGATCCGCAAGGGCGACCGCGAGGCCCTGGCCCTGCTGGCCTCCGACGTCGCGCCGGCGCCGCGCACCCCGCCCGGTAGTCCGATCGGCGAGGACTGCTGGTTCTGCTCGCCGCTTCCGCCGCCGGCCGACTAGTTCTCTACGCGTTCGGCCGGTTGGTCACCCGCCCTGGGGGGCGCACAGGTTGATCCAGCGCAAGGCTCGATTGATCACGCTCCCTATGATCCGGGATCAGAACGGGAGCGCAAATGGGCAAACTCACGCTTACGTCGCTGGGCGGCGCGGGAACGGTCACCGGCTCGAAGCATCTGCTCGAGTTCGGCGGTCGCCGTATCCTGGTCGACTGCGGGCTGTTCCAGGGTCTGAAGGCGCTTCGGGAGCAGAACTGGGCTCCGCTGCCGGTCGACCCCGCGTCGATCGACGTGGTGATCCTCACCCACGCCCATCTCGACCACTGCGGCTACCTGCCGAAGCTGGTCCGGGAGGGCTTCCGCGGCGACATCGTCTGTTCCGCGGCGACGGCGGATCTCGCCGAAATCATCATGATGGACAGCGCGAAGATCCAGGAGAGCGACGCCGACTTCGCAAACCGCCATGGGTTCTCCAAGCATCAGCCCGCCTTGCCGCTGTACGGGAAGCACGACGCCGAGAACGCGGTCGATCGGCTGAAGCCGATCGGCTTCGACGTCCCGACCGACCTTGGCCACGGCCTGCAGCTGACCCTTCGCTATGCCGGCCACATCATCGGGGCGGCGATCGCCGAGGTGCGATGGGGCGGCAAGACCATCGTCTTCTCCGGCGACCTGGGCCGCTATGGCGATCCGATCACGCCCGACCCCGCCGCGGTCGCCGAGGCCGACTACCTGCTGGTGGAGTCGACCTATGGCGACCGGCGGCACGAGGCCGTAGCGCCCGGCGAGGCCCTGCAGGCGATCATCGAGCGGACCACCGCTCGCGGCGGCACGGTGGTCATCCCCGCGTTCGCCGTGGGGCGCGCCCAGGAGCTGCTCTACCACCTCTCGCAGCTGAAGGCGGCCGGCCGCCTGCCGCTGACGCCCGTCTATCTCGACAGTCCGATGGCGATCGACGCGAGCGATCTCCTCTGCCGGCGTGGCGTCGACCACAAGCTGGACGCGGACACCTGCCGGAAGGCCTGCGCGGTCGCGACCTACACGCGCGATGTGGAGGACTCGAAGCGACTCTCCGCGAACCGGATGCCGAAGGTGATCATCTCGGCGAGCGGCATGGCGACGGGCGGGCGCGTCCTGCATCACCTCAAGGCCTACGGCCCCGACCCCCGCAACACGATCCTGTTCTCCGGCTACCAGGCCGCCGGCACCCGCGGGCAGGCGCTGGTGGGCGGCGCCCGGGAGGTGAAGATCCACGGCCAGTGGATCCCGATCCGCGCCGAGGTCGCGAACCTGCCGATGCTGTCGGCGCATGCCGACGTCGACGAGATCCTGCGCTGGCTCTCCGGCTTCCAGACGCCGCCGCGCCGCACCTTCATCGTCCATGGGGAAGGCGGCGGGCCGATCGGCCTGAAGGCGCGGATCGAAGGGGAGCTGGGGTGGTCCTGCACCATCTCGGCCCAAAACGAAGCGCACGTGCTGTCGTGACGCTCGACCTCCAGATGGTCCCGTCGCCGACGCTGAGGACGGAGTCGGGCGGTGTCTGACGCAGAGGTGGTCTTCCGCGTCCTGGCGGCCGCCGCAGTCGGCTTCCTGATCGGGATCGAGCGGTCGCGACGGATCCGGTTCGTCGGCGCGCGGACGTTCGCCCTGATCGCCACCGCCGGCGCCATGGCCGGGGTCGTCGCCATGCGCCTGCACAGCCAGGACGCGCGGGTCATCAGCACGGTGCTGCAGGGCGTGCTGACAGGGGTGGGATTCGTAGGCGCGGGCGTGATCATGCATCCAGCCTGCGGCCGTTCGATCCACGGCGTCACGACGGCCGCGGCGATCTGGGTCTCCGCCCTCGCGGGCTTCGCGGCCGGCCTCGGGGAGTGGCTGCTGATGGCGGTGGGCGCGGGGCTCACCTTTGCCCTGCTGATGGTGCCTGAACCGTTCGCCGCGAAGGCCTCCGCCCGTGTCGAGGCGGACGGCGACGACCCACGCTGCTGAGCGGGATTGCGCGAAGTCAAGGCGGGGACGTGCGCAGCGGGTCAGGCTGCCGACGATTGGAGGTCGCCATGTCCAACGTCACACCTCTCGGGTCACGGGCCGCCGGCGGCCGCGCAGACGCCGCCTCCGATGTCGCCTCCTTCCCGCATCATCGCGAGGCAGCCGCCCAAGTGCCGGCGCCGGCGCGTGAGGTGTTCGAGCGGCTGGACGACCAGACGCGGCTGGCCGAGCACATGGGACGCCCGTCGGCGATGATGGGCGGCGGCCGGATGACCTATGATTTCGACGCCCTGCGCGGCCAGGCCGTGGGATCGCATATCCGGATGGGCGGGGAGGCGTTCGGCCTGCGGCTCTTCGTGGACGAAGTTGTCACCGTCCGCGATCCGCCGCACCGAAAAGTCTGGCGGACGACCGGCGAGCCCAGGCTCATCATCATCGGCGCCTATGAGATGGGGTTCGAGGTCGCGGACGAGGGGACCGGTTCGCGCCTGCGCGTCTGGATCGACTACGCGCTCCCGGACCGGAGCTGGGCCAGGCGCGTCCCCGGGCTCGCCGCCCTCTACGCACGCTGGTGCGTGCGCAGGATGGTGTCCGACGCGGTCCAGCATTTCACGTCGGCCGGCGCTCGGGCGGCTTAGGCGGAGGGACACCAGGATGGGACGGCCCGTGACCCGGCGGCCTGTGCGGCCGACGATGCTGCTCTGCGTGGCGCTCTCGGCGGGACTGGCCGGTTGCTCGCGGGCGCCGGCGCGAACTCCATCCGACACGGCGGACGCCCCAAGCCCGTCCGACGAGATGGGCGAGCCCCACGACCAGTCCGACTTCGCGAAGGATCCGTCGGAGACCCATCTGATGTCGCCGGACGAGCCGGACCTGCACCTGCAGTCCGAGGCGACCCGGGCCAGGCCCCGCTAGAGCTTCACGCCCTTCAAACGCAAGGCGTTGCTGACCACGCTGACACTGGAAAGCGCCATGGCCGCCGCGGCGATGGCGGGCGACAGGAGCCAGCCGAACATCGGATAGAGCACGCCCGCGGCCACGGGCACGCCGGCGGCGTTGTAGACGAAGGCGAAGAACAGGTTCTGCCGGATGTTGCGCATGACGGCGCGGGACAGCCGCCGGGCCTTGACGATCCCCTGCAGGTCGCCTTTCAGCAGGGTCACGCCGGCGCTTTCGATGGCCACGTCGGACCCCGCGCCCATGGCGATCCCCACCTCGGCGGCCGCCAGCGCCGGGGCGTCGTTCACGCCGTCGCCCGCCATGGCCACCTTGCGGCCTTCGGCCTGGGGAAGGACCTCGGCCTCCACCTCGTCGATGCCGAGCTTGCGGGCCACGGCGAGCGCGGTGGTCCGGTTGTCGCCGGTCATCATGACGAGTCGCACGCCTTCGGCCTTCAGGAGGCGGACCG
>Ga0209257_1000366_pt1 | contig 91260 bp, 76 predicted proteins | sample AraplaCvi_mCL_r2_FD_184277 | JGI IMG/M metagenome (GOLD analysis project Ga0209257, IMG submission 184277) | Arabidopsis root microbial communities from North Carolina, USA - plate scrape MF_Cvi_mCL_r2 (SPAdes) (version 2) | ecosystem: Host-associated > Plants > Roots > Endosphere | place: USA...
ACAGGATCCACCGCCGGACGCTCCCGGATAACGACCGCGCGGAGCGTCGGTCCTGGTCGAAACGGTAATTCTACAAAAGCTTCCGGGCCTGGCCCGGCGCTCCGCAACCCTCCCTGAACTTCAGCGGCCCGCCGCGTGAGGCGGCCAGGTCGCGCCCACGATCGGGGACAGGCGCATGCGCCTGTCCCCGGCCGCAACCGAGAGGAGACCCTGATGCCCAGATCCAAGACCCGCGCGCTTGCTCGCGCCGCCCGCCGCGCGGAATGGGAGCGCGCGGGCGTGGACGACAGCGGACGCACCCCCGCGAGCGTCGACTATGTCCGTCGCGAGATTCGCCGGCGACTTCGGTGGCTGGAGGCCGTGAAAGCCGCCGCGCATGGCTCGGAAGCGCCGCGGGAAGCGGACTCGCCCGACGACGCCTGACGGCCCCGGTCCAGGGTGCGGTGTGGGCGGCGGCCTCAGGCGGTCGCGTGGTATCCGAGGTCGGCCCGATGCCCGCCCGCTTCATGGCCCGACGTCGCCACCGCCTTGCTGTCCATCACCGTCTTGAAGGCCGTCTTGAAGGCGGCCATCTCCTGCGGCGTGCCGACCGAGACCCGCACGGCGTTGGGCCAGATGGGCCAGGTGCGGCCGATATAGACGTTCTGGGCCTTCATGGCGGCGATCACCGCCTTGCCGTCGCGGCCGGTGTCGATCATGAAGCAGTTGGTCTCGGGCGCGCCGATCACCTTGTAGCCATTGGCTTTCAGCCAGGCCAGGGTGTCGCGGCGCGTGTCACCGATGATCTTTTTGCGCTCGGCGACCAGGCCCTTGTCCTCGAGCGAGGCGCGGGCGGCGGCCGAGCCGGTGATCGGCATGGCGTTCTGGCCGAACGGCGCCAGCTTGGCCAGCAGGTCGGGCCGCGCCACCGCGAAGCCGCAGCGGATGCCGGCCATGCCATAGATCTTGGAGAAGGTGCGCAGCACGATCAGGTCCTTGCCGGCCGCCACCAGGTCCAGCGTGTCCTGGGCGTCGGACAGGTGGATATAGGCCTCGTCGACCAGCAGGATCGAACCGGCGGGCTTGTTGTCCAGGGCCCAGGCGATGTCCTGCTTGGTGGTGGTCGTGCCGGTCGGATTGTTGGGGTTGCAGATGTAGATGACCCCGGCGTTCGGGTCGGCAGCGACCATCGCCTTGACGTCGTGGGCGTAGTCGGCGGTCAGCGGCACCTTGACGATCTTGGCCTGGCTGGTCTTGGCCGCGTACATGCCCGCCTCGTAGGACGGGTCGGCGGTGACGAAGCTGCGGGCCGGCGAGGTGAAGGCCAGGACGCTGTAGTGCAGCGGTTCGGACGAGCCGGCATAGACCGCGACGTTCTCGACCTTCAGCCCGTTCTGGGCGGCGAAGGTCATGGCCAGAAGCTCGGTCTCGCCGTTGCGGTCGTAGCGGCCGCCCAGCGGGGCCATGCGGGCGATCGCGTCGCAGGCGGCCTTGGATGGGCCCAGCGGGTTTTCGTTGGCGTTGATCAGCACCGCGCCGGGCGGCGGGATGTTGGGACCCTGGCCGTGCAGGGCCATGCCCGACGGCGGCGCGCCGGATGGAGCCGGAGCCTTGGCCGGGTCGGCGGCGCGGGCCAGGGCGGCCTCGGTCAGGATCGGGGTCGCGGCCGCCAGCGCCGCGGCGCGCAGGAAGAACCGGCGCCCGATGGCCGTCTGGTTCGCCGATTGATCCGATTGACGCGTATCCATGATCGTTCCCGCCTGTCCTTCGAACCCGCCCGCGCGGGCCGATCCAGCACAGGCCTTTGCGCGGCCGAGGACAAGGGCGGGCAGGGGTTTGAAGCTGGCTTGCCCGCCGCTTGGGCAGGGATCGCCGCGCCGAAGGGCGCCGGGCCGGCCGCCTGCTCGCGCCGGCGGCGGTCCGCTTTGGTTGCTGAGCAGCCTCGATTCTACTTGACCGCGTATTGTTGCGGGCGGACCGTGGCGGTCTTGGTCCTCGCGATTGAAAGGTCGTCTGGCGTGGCACGGGATCTGGGCAGGGGTGGCGGCGGCCAGGCCGGACGCCATGCGCGGCGCTGGGCCGGCGGCTGCGTGGGCCTGGCGCTGGCGGTCGCGACGTCCGCCGCGGCGTTCCAGACCCGCCCGGTGACGACCACGACCGTCCCGACCGCCGCCACGCCCGCCGCGACCTCGACCGCCGCGCCGACGACCTACGCCGAATGCCTGAAGTCGTACGCGGCGCGGACCAGGGCGACGGCCATCTGTCAGCGCCTGTTCCCCTACGCGACGCCGTCGACCACGGAGCCCGCCGCCGCGCCGTCGTCGTCGACGACCGCGCCGACCGGCGCGACGGACGCCACGCCCACGACGCCGACCCGCGAGCCGGTCGACATCACGCCCCAGGTCGAACGGCTGATCGACGCCTGGCGAAACCGGCCCAGGACGCCCCCGGTTCCGCCCAGGCCGCCCGCCGATCCCCTGGCCGTGATCCCCGACATCCAGGCGGCCTGTGCGGCCTATGCCAGCCTGCCCGAACGCTGGCGGCGCTGCACGGCCGACGGGTGGCGCCAAGCCGGGCTGCGCGGCCAACCGCCCTTGGTTCTGCAGACGCCGCCCGCCGTCGAGCCGGCGCCGGTCCAGCCGACACCGGTCCAGCCTCCGCCCGCTCCGTCCCCGTCGACGCGGCCGCCGCCCGTCCCGTCGAGGCCGCCCGTCCAGACGCCGCCGACGCTCACGCCCAGGCCCGTCGTCTCCGAACCGGTCCGACCCGCGCCCGTCGTCGAGCCCCAGCCCGCGCCCGTCGCGGTCGCCGAGCCGCCGCCCGCGCCGACGCCGCCTCCCGTGGCCGCGCCGCCGGCGCCGCTCCCGGCCCAGCCGGCCGTCCCGATCTGGCTGTGGCTGCTGGCCCTGGCCGCGGCCGCGGGCGGCGGGTTCGGCCTCGCCCGGTGGCTGGGCCGCCCCAGGCCGCCGTCGGGCGCCGCCCAGTCCGCCTCGACTTCCGCCTCGACGTCCGCGCCCCCGCCCTGCGCGCCGGAGATCGCCCTGGTTCCCGATCCCGGCGTCGTGGTCCTGAAGCCGGACGGCCCGCCGCGGGCCGGCATGGCGGTGTCGTTACGGTTCGAGCCCGCCGCCGACCTCGCCGAGTTGAAGCTGGACTATCCCGCCCTGGAGGCCGCGCCATGACCGAAGCCGCGCTGGATCCGCTGTCCCCCGGCCGCGCCGCCACGACCTGGCGGGCGCTGTTCGCCGAGGACGGCGGCGATCCGCTGGAAGCCTGCAAGGGCGCGCCGCCCCTGACCCAGGCGATCACCGAGGCCGCCCGGAAGTTCCCCAGCGCCTGCTGGGACGACGTCGAGGGTGGCTGCCGGGACGAGGTGGGCAAGCTGCTGGACCTCTCGGTCGAGCGCGTGCTGTTCGACGGCTGGATGAAGCTGGAGCGCTTCAAGAAATGCGTCGAGGAGTCCAAGGTCCATCCCGAGGACGCCTTCTTCCAGGATCTCGACGACCACGAGATCGCCTCCACCCACAAGCCGCGCATCGAGCTGCGCTACGGCGCGGTCAAGGTGGCCGACCTGGACTTCGAGATCGAGCTGGCCCTGAAGGTCAAGGGCGTGCGGCTGGAGGTGCGCGGCGGCAAGGTGGTCTGCGCCACGGCCGGGGTGTTCTCGGCCAACGCCAAGCTGTCGCTGCACGAGCAGGTGCTGGTCGAGAAGAAGACGCCGGAATTCGCGGCCCCGGCCAAGATCCGGTTCGCCTGACGACGGGCCGGCGCCGTTTCCCGCGGTTCGGCTTTCCCAGGTCCCGGCCAAACGGCTAGGAGAGGGGCGGACCCCGGAGACTCGCCCATGCCCGCCGCCGCCCCGCTCGCCATCGGCCTGGTCGCCCACGACGACAAGAAGGCGGCCCTGGTCGACTGGGCCGTGGCCCACCAGGCGTTCCTGGCCCGGCACAAACTCTACGCCACCGGCACCACGGGCGGACGGGTCCTGCAGGCCTTGCCCGACCTGGACCTAACGCGGCTGAAGAGCGGCCCACTGGGCGGCGACCAGCAGCTGGGGGCGCTGCTGGCCGAGGGCCTGCTGGACATGCTGGTGTTTTTCGTCGACCCGCTGTCGCCCCAGCCGCACGACGTCGACGTCAAGGCGCTGATCCGCATGGCGACCCTGGCCGACATCCCGTTCGCCTGCAATCCGGCCACGGCCGACCTGATCGTGGCGGGGCGGTAGGCGGTCCCGCGATGCAGGTCGCGGGGCGCGGTCGTGACGGTTGCGTGCAATCCCAAGATGTGTAGCGTCGTGGCGTGTTTCGCGGAGGATCGCCATGAAGACCCTGATGACCAAGCTCGTCGCCGGCGCGCTGATGACCGCCTCGCTGTTCGCCTGGGCCGAGCCGGCCTCCGCGCGCCGCCTGTATGCGGTCGAGGCGCAGTACTATTCCGGGCCGGACTACAACCAGCTGGTCGGCGAGGTCTACAGCAACTGCGACGGGACCGGATCGCAATGGGGCGTGCGGACGCCCTACGTGATCCGCGAGACCACGCTCTGCCCGTAGGCGTCAGCCCGGGAACTTCAGCAGGTTCGGCCGGGGGATCGCCGCCTTGAACGTGCCGCGGGTCTTGGCGGTGTCGAGGCCGAAGTCGGCCCAGGCGCGCAGGAAGCCGGCGGCGGGGGTCGTGTCCGCCAGGGGCGACAGGGCCAGCACGGGGCGGGCGGCCAGCAGCTTGCGGGCGGCGGCCCAGGCCTCGGGCTCGGCCGTGGCGTAGGCGCCGTCGCCGGCCACCAGCTCGGCGGCCAGGGCCGGATCGGCGAAGTGCAGGGTGACGGCCGCGTCGGCGGGCAGGTCGGCCAGCGCCGCCAGCGCCTCGATCACGCCTGTCAGCACCATCCTGACGCCGCTGACCCGTCGCTCGCCTCCGGCCGCGCCGGCCAGGGTCCCGTCGGCGTTGCGGCGCACATGGGCCCAGCCGCCATAGCCCGGATCGGGTTTGCACAGCGAGGCGGTCCAGAGGTCGACGGAGGCGGTCATGCCGTCTGTTTAGAGGTGGAGCCGAGGGCTGGCCAGAGGGGAGGGCGCGTGACGAACGGCGTTCCGCGAGGCATGCTCGCCGGGTCTGTCGAGTCGGAGCCTGTCATGCTGGATCTCGTCCTGGCCATCCTGCATCACCTGCTGATTCTGTCTCTGGCGGGGCTGATGATGGCCGGGTTCGTGCTGGTCAGGCCGGGCGTGAGCGGGGCGGGCCTCAGGACGCTGGGCGGGATCGACGCCAGCTACGGCGGGACGGCGACCCTGATCCTGATAGTGGGCTTCAGTCGGGTCTATCTGGGCGCCAAGGGGGCGGACTTCTATCTGCACAACCCGGTGTTCTGGGCCAAGATCGCCGCCTTCGCGGTGGTCGGGCTGCTGTCGATCGCCCCGACGATCGCCATCCTGAAGTGGCGCAGGCAGGCCAAGGCCGATCCCGCCTTCGCCCCGCCCGACGCCGAGGTCGCCAAGGTCCGCAAGGTGATGCTGGCCGAGCTCGCCGTCTTCGCCCTGATCCCGATCTTCGCCGCCGCCATGGCGCGCGGCTACGGCCTCTAGAGACCCGCGAGTCGTCGGCCGGGCGAGCGCGGGGAAGCCGCGCCGGAACGGAAGGTAAACACGGTCTTAAAAACTATGGTTAACGTCATTTTCATTTCGGTGAACAATGTTCTAATTGGCCGGCTCGACCCTGTTCCCTCATCTGGATCGATTAAGCAAAAAGTGTGCCAGATCGGTGCAAAAACAGCAGTTCTGGGCCCCTTGGGGAACGAAGTGTAAACGCGCTGCAAATATTTATGGTTAACGCCACTTTAGGCTTCGTTAACCGCTTGTTAATCGCGTTGGCTCCGGCTTTGCTACGGATGCGTTGAACCTGCGCCGGACGTGCCGGCCTGGGACGTTCCGAATCCGGAGTACGCAGCGATGTTCGATTTCGGTCGTGACCTGAAGAGACTCTTCGGAGTCGACGCCGGGGCCCCCGCGCGGGCTGCGGCGCATCGCGACGGACTGACCGGCGGCGACACTTCGCTGCTGGAACTGCTGGACCTGCGCCTGCTGGTCAACGAGGCCCGCTCGGCCGACGTCGCCGCTGGCCGGATCGGCGCCAAGGATCGCGGCCACCGCCTGCTGGAAGCCGCCGTCGTCTGGCGCGAGCTGGCCCGCCGCTCGGGCGACGCCGCCGCCCTGCGCAAGGGCGCGGCCCAGGCCGAGGCCGCCGCCAAGGTCTTCGAAGCCGAACACAAGCCCGAAAGCCTGGCCGCCGCCCGCTGCGAACAGGCCACCCTGGCCGTGCTGGGCGCCGACCTGTTCGGGGACGAAGGCCTGCACGCCGCCGCCGGCGCCACCCTGACCCTGGCCAAGACCGCGCCGGGCCACCGCTGCGCCATGGTCGAGGCCCTGCTGGCCGGGCTGGAGGGCCGGGTGGCCCTCGGCGAGAACGATCTGGATCGCGCCCTGGCGGCCGCCGAGGCCTTCGAGGCGCCGCTGCGGGGGCTGTCGGCCGCGCGCCGGGTCAAGGGCGGGGCTTCGCGCCTGTTGCTAGCCGACCAGCGCGCCGCCCGTGTCGAGCTGCTGCTGGCGTGCGCGGCCCGCCTGAAGGACCGCGCCCTGACCGAGGTGGCCCTGGCCGAGGCCAAGGAGGCCGAGGCGGGGCTGGATCCGGATTTCGAACCCCTGGCTTGGTCGCGTCTGGAGTCCCTGCGCGGGACCGCCCTGGTGCAGCTGGGCGAGCTGGACGGCGAGATCAACTACATCGCCGACGGCGTCGAAGCCCTGGCCCAGGCGCTGGAGCCGGTCACCGCCGACCACAGCCCGATGGACTGGGCTCGGGCCCAGGCCGCCCTGGGCGCCGGCCTTCAGGCCATGGGCGAGGCCACCACCTCGGAGCGTTGCTTCGAACGGGCGGTCACCTGCTACGACCGCGCCTCCCATATCCTCAAGACCCAGCCGGCCCTGGCCCTGCGCGCCGTGGTGGCCAACAACCGCGCCCTCAGCCTGGCCCGCTGCGCCGAGCTGACCGCCGACCTGGCCGTGCTGGACGCCGCCGAGATGGCCTTCAAGTCGGAGCTGGCCGCGACCCCGGGCGCCCGCGACCCCGCGGCCTGGGCCGTGACCCAGATGAACCTGGCTCGGCTCTATGAGGCCCGGGTCGAGATCACCGGCCGCGACGACGGCCGCCTGGAACGGGCCGCCACGGCCCTGGCCAGCGCCTTCGACATCTTCGCGGAGCTGGGCCTGCGGTCTCTGACCGACCTGGCGGCCCAGGGGTTGCAACGGGTCAAGCAGGCGCACGCCGCCTGACCCAGAATGAAACCGGACGGTCCCGAACGGGCCGGACCCAAGAACCAGTAGGGAAGACCCAGTGATCGCTTCGTTGCTCGCCGCCGCCGCTGTCTCGATCGTTCCGACGCCCGTGGCCCAGCCCGCCGTCACCCAGGTCAAGGACGTCCAGCCGCAGATCGCCGAGGCGCTGCTCAGCTGCATGGTCAAGCGCGACGGCGGCCTGACCGCCTGTTCGGTGCAGAGCGAATTCCCGGCGGAGATGGGCGTCGGCAAGGCCGCCCTGACCATGGCGTCGCAGTTCCAGGTCGACCTGATGGGCCCCGACGGCAAGAGCCGCGCCGGCTCGTTCATCGACGTGCCGGTCCGTATCCGCATCCGCTAGGGATCCGTCCCGGGCTCGACCTGAAACGCGACACGCCCTAGCTTGGCGGCGTAGCGTTTCGGGGGCGGCATGGGCGAGAGTTTCAAGGACGTGGACGTCTCCCAGGCGCTCTATCTCGTCCTCTATCTGTTTATCGTGATCATGGGGCTGCGCGGCGTCCCGTCGGCGGTCCGTCGCCGCGCGGAGGCGCCCCGCTGCAAGGCCTGCGAGACGCCGGTCGACGCGGACGCCGCGCCGCTGGGGCCGTGGGGCGGCTGGACGTGCCGGGGATGCGGCGGTCCGGTCGAGCCGGCGCGCGAACCCGAACCCCGGACTGGCCTGCGGGGCTGGATGGACCAGTATCCGTGGGCGGTGTACGGCGCGATCTGGGGCCTGCTCGTCTGGGGCCTGGTGGCCGGCAGGGACCTGTGGCTGCACGCGCCCATGCCCGACCCGCTGACCCTGCCGCTGACCGTCGTGGGCGGCCTCGGCGTCGGCTGGCTGCTGACCCTGATGCATCGGCGGCGCGGCTAGGGCGCGGCTCCCGGGCCTTGCGTTACCGCTTTCTCGATCCGCTCGTCTCGACGCTGCGCCTCACTGGGGGTCGGGCGGCGGGCGGTCGTCGTCGGGGGAGGGCGGGGGAGCATAGCCGTCGTCATAGCGCTGGACGTCGGCGCGATCCCGCTCGCGCTCCTCGTCCCAGCGGCGGTCGCGTTCGGTCTCTTCCCAAGCGTCGCGGCGCGCGCGTTCGCGGCTGGCCGCCCGTTCCTCTTCCCGCAGTCGTTTGGCAAGTTCGAAGCCGCTTCCGGCTCGCTCGGGCTCCCACCGGTCGCCGGCCGGCCTGGAGGACGCCAGGCCGCCGTCCTCGCCCGCCCGCATGTTCCGAACCGGCGGGGAAGGCGACGCCGGACGATACGTCGACGCCCCGGTGAACAGCGCCTCGCGGCTCTTCGCCGTGGCCTGGGCGGCTTCGGACAGGCCGACGTCAAGCGGACCGGCGCGGGGGACAGCCGCTTTGGGCGGTTCGACCACGTGGATGCGCAGGCCGCCGTCCCCGGCCGCCTCCGCCGGCGGGTCGGGTCGCGTCAAGGCGGGCCAGACCGCCATCGCCAGGGCGGCCGTCGTCACGACCGCCGCCGCGGCGACGCCGGCGACTAGGACGTTCTTGTTTTCGGGCAATTTCACTAGGGCGCTCCGGAGACGGAAGGCCTCTCGACATAAGAGAACGGCGTGGGGGGACGCCAGTTCCGCGCCAAGCCTAAGCCGCCGCGACGTCGCCCGTTGTGCGGCGCATGCGCCAGAAGCGGATGGTGCGCAGGGCCGCGTCGCGGGGCAGGGCGGCGTAGAGTTCGCCATAGGCTTTGGCCTTGCCCATGGCGTTATCGCTCGGGTCGAGGATCAGCAAGGCGAAGGTCAGGAACAGGGCGCGGTCGAAGTCCGCCGCCTTGCAGACCACCGACAGGGCGTCCAGCTCACGGCGCTCGATGATCTTGCGGGCGGTGTGGAAGTCGATGTCGGCCAGCTCGGCCAGGGCGACCAGGAAGATCGTGGTGCGGTTGGCGCGGAGCATGGCGACCAGGGCCTGGGGCGTGACGGCGCCGCGGGCCTTCAGGGCGGTGATCTCCTTGACCGCCGCGTCGTAGTCGGCCGGCAGGGACCCATCGCTGGCGGCGACGCGGTTGCGGCCGGCCTTGAGGGCGGCTTCCAGGATGGCCGGATCGACATTGGCGTTGCGCTCCATGATCCGGTCGCGCAGCCGCGCCTCGGCCACGAAGTACATCTCGTTGAGCAGGTCCATCGGCAGGGCCTGGCGATCGATCACCGCCTCGTGCAGCTCGGGATTGGCCGCCGCGCGGTCGACCGCCGCCTCGTGGGCCTGGCGCGACAGCACCGCGCCCTCGTTGCGCAGCAGCACGCCCAGGGTAGTGTCGTCGCCACGCTGGACGATGGCGTCGGACACCAGGCTGGGCACGACCGAGCGCTGCGAGATCGCCCGCAGATGGTCCTGGCCCTGGGTGCGGGCCACGTGCAGCAGGTCGGCCTCGCTGAGCTGGGGCGCGCCTTGGAGGATCGGACGAGCGATGGCGATGCTGTCGCTGGCCAGGGCCCGGGTCAGGGACGGCGGCGGGGTGGCGCTCGCGCCAAGGCGCTCGGCCAGCTCGATGCGCACGGCCTCTTCCATCTCGCCGGCCAGCTGGCCCATCACGTCGTCGAACAGGCCCATCTCCACGTCGCCATGACCGTCGGCGGTGAAGAACAGGTCGGTGACGCCGCGCAGCAGTTCGCGGCGGCGCGAGCTGGACGGCTCATCGGCCAGGGCGATGAGGTCGTGGAGGCGCGACTGGATCAAAGGCCTTGGTTCCGGGTCTTGGCGCGACGGGTGGCGCTGTCGTCACCGTCGTCGTCGCCGCGCGCCCCGGCCGCCAGCCAGTCGGCCGAGCCGTGCTGGGGGGCGGCGTCCTCGGCCGGCGCGGTCGCCGCGTCGGTGGTGATCAGCACCTGGTGGTCGGGACCGGCGGGCGGGATCGGATCGGGCGTCAGGCCGGATTCGCGGGCCACCGAATAGAAGCGGGCCCCGGTCACGCCGGTGCTGGCGGCCGCCATCTGGCGCGGAGGCGGCGGGGCCGGCGCCGCGGGAGCTGGCGCCGGGGCCGGAGCGGAGGCGGGGGCGGCGGTCGTCATGCGGACGCTGCGATAGCCTGACCAGTCCTTGGCCGGACCCGGGGTGGCGGCGATCGGCGCCGGGCGTGGCGTGGCGGGCTGCACGGCGGCGGCGGGCGCGGGCGGTCCGTCATAGCCGGCCCGGTCGCGGCGCGGCGCGGGGCGAGCCGGCGCGGGCGTTGCGACGGCGGCGGCTGATGAGCGGGGCGCGCCGTAGAGGCTGGTCGGCAGCGTCGTGGGGCGGGGCGCGACGGGCGGCGCAAAGGTGGGGGGCGTGGGGGTGCGCGCCGCGGGTGGCGTGTAGGCGGCCGGCTCGGGTCTTGTGCTGTAACCCGCCCAGGGGGCGAGCGGGGCGGGTTGGGCGGGCGTCGGCGACGCGGCGGCGACCGGGTCGCTCGAAGCCTGGCGCTTGTTGGCCCAGTTGAGCATCGGGCCGTCGTAGGGCGTGGCGGCCGCGACCGAAGCCTGGCGCGGCGGCGTCGGGCCGTAGCGGCTCTCGCGCGCGCCCTCGGCATGGGCCGGGGCGGCGACGCAGAACAGCACGGGCAGGAGCAGGGCGAGACGCATGAACCGGTCCGACAGAGCGCGGGATCGGTCCAATGGATAGGGATCGGGACTTAATCTTGACCTAACGCGGTCGGGTTTCGCCGAAAGATTGCAGGCGTTGTGTCGCATTTTCGACACGGGGTCGCGAGGTCAGCGGCCACGCCACCAGCCTAGCAGGCGGCGTTCGGCCAGGCTGAGCAGCCCGTGCAGGGCCACGCCCAACAGCGCCAGGACCGCCAGGGCGGCGAACACCCGCGCGGTCTGCAGGCGGTTCGACGCCTCCAGGATCCGCCAGGCCAGGCCCTGATTCCCGCCCGATCCGGCCACGAACTCGGCGACCACGGCGCCGACCACGGCCAGGCCGGCCGCCACCTTGTGGCCTTCCAGCAGGGCGGGCACGGCCGAGGGCAGCCTCAGCCGCCACAGGCGCTGGATGCGGCGGGCGCCATAGAGGTCGAACAGCCGAGCCAGGTCCGGATCGACCGCCTTGAGACCGGTCAGGGCGCCCGAGAAGATCGGGAAGAAGGCCGCGACCGCCGCCAGGGCCACGACGGCGCGCTGCGGGTGCTCGATCCCCGCCCAGATGGTCATCAGCGGCCCGATGGCCACCAGCGGCGTGACCTGCAGGGTGACGGCGACCGGGCGCACGGCGTCCTCGACGGTCGGGTTCAGGCTGACCGCCAGCGCCAGGCCGCACGCCAGGAGGCTGGCCAGGCCCAGGCCGACCAGGGCGGTCGACAGGGTGGTCCAGGCGCTGGCCAGTAGCAGCGGCCAGCCTTCGAGCAGGGCCGACCCGATCGCCGACGGGGCGGGCAGCAGATAGACGGGGACGGCCAGGACCCGGCAAGCCGCTTCCCAGGCGGCCAAGAGGATGGCGATGAGAACGAGGGGAGCGAGGATCTTCACGGGGCGAACCCCCTCCGGCCCTTCGGGCCACCTCCCGCGGAGGGGCAGGATCCTCGAGGGCGGCGCACGGCTCGATGCTCCCCGTCTGGGGGAGCTGTCGCGAAGCGACTGAGGGGGATCATGCGGCGGCTCCCATGTTCCCCGCCAACAGCCGCGACACCGCCTCCGCCGTCTCGCGAAACGCCGCCGCGGTTCGGAAGCCCGGCGGCCGGACCACCGGCCCGTCGACCGCGATCTCGCCGGCGATGCGGCCCGGCCCGGCGCTCATCACCACCACCCGGCGGGCCATGTAGACGGCCTCCTCGACATTGTGGGTGACGAAGACCACGGCCGGGGCCAGCTCGGCCGCCAGGGCCAGGACGTCATCCGCCAGGGCGCGGCGGGTGATCTCGTCCAGGGCGGCGAACGGCTCGTCCAGCAGCAGCAGGCGCGGGCGGGTGACTAGGGCGCGGGCCAGGGACGCGCGCATGGCCATGCCGCCGGACAGCTGGGCCGGGCGGGCCTTCTCCGCCCCCTTCAGCCCGACCCGGGCCAAGGCTTCGACGGCCTGGGCCTGCGCCTGGGCCTTCGGCGCTCCGGCCAGCTCCAGCGGCAGGGCGACATTGGCGGTCGCGCTCAGCCACGGGGCCAGGGTCGGAGCCTGGAACACCACCGAGGTTTCGCCCTTGCCGGCGGCGCGGGTCACGGTCCCGCGCGTCGGCGCCTCCAGGCCCGCCAGCAGCCGTAGGGCCGTGGACTTGCCGCAGCCCGACGGCCCGACCAGGGCGACGATCTCGCCGGGCGCGAGGGCCAGATCGACCGGGCCGAGGGCTCGGCCGCGACCGGGGTAGTCGACCTGGACGGCGGAGAGGCTGGCGATCACGCGAGCCCCCTCCGGCCCTTCAGGCCACCTCCCCCAGAGGGGGAGGATCTACGCCGTGCGGATGCCCCCCCTTTGGGGGAGCTGTCGGCGAAGTCGACTGAGGGGGTCCTCGCGGCGGTCACTTCGGCAGGAAGTCCAGCGTGTAGGCGCTCTTGTAGTCCATGTCCTTGGGATAGACGCCCTGCTCGGAGGCCACCTTGAAGAACTCGGCCCAGCGGACGTCGTCCATCCGGCCCACGCCCTGGCGCGGCACGATGCCATAGGACCGCATCTTCTCGCGGGCCTGGTCCAGGACGTCCTGGGTCATCTCCGGATTGTCCTTGAGGATCAGGGCGTCGCCCGGCTTGGGATCGCCGTAGAGATAGCTGGTCCAGCCCGCGGCGGTGGCCTCGACGAAGGCCCTCACCGCGGCCGGATTCTTGGTGATCAGGGCGTCCGGAACCAGGGCGAACGAGGCGTAGGCCGGATAGCCGTCGTCTGCCAGCAGGAAGACCTTCGGCGTGATCTTACCCTCCTTCTGGATCAGGTAGGGCTCGGAGGTGGCGTAGCCTTGCTGGACCACCGACTTGTCGGCCAGGAACGGCGCGGCCGAATAGTTGTACTTGCGCACCTGGTCGTCGGTGAAGCCGTGCTTGGCCTTCAGCCACACCCAGAAGGCGGTGATCGAGGCGTCCGACAGCAGGATCGGATGGCCTTTCATGTCGGCGATGGAATTGATCCCCTGGCCGTCGTGGGCGATCAGCACCTGGGGATCCTTGTCCATGAAGGCGGCGACGGCTTTGACCGGGACCTTCTCCTTGGCCAGGTTCAGGACGATGAAGCTGTTGGAGCCGACGCCGACATCGACCGCGCCGGTGGCCAGCAGCTGGGGCACGTTCACGCCCGGGCCGCCCTGAATCAGGGTCACGTCCAGTCCGCGCTTCTGGTATTCCCCGGTCGCCAGCGCCTGGTAGTAGCCCCCGAGCTCGGCCTCGCCCTTCCAGTCGGTGGCCAGTTTCAGGGCGGTGCGGCCGGCGGGCTCGGCCGTCTCCTTCTTGGCGGGCGAGCAGGCGGCCAGGGCGGCGCAGAAAGTCAGGGCGGCCAGGCGCAGGATCTTCATCGTCGTCTCCCCGAAGTGCGGGGTGAACCTAGTGGGCGAGCTGCGGCGTGGGAAGTCCGGTCAGCAATCCGTGGCTCACCTCCTGGCCGCGCCGGACGGCGTTCAGGCTCTTCCCCTACGTCCGCGCCAGCCACCGGCTGACCTTGGCGTACAGCACCTCGCGCTGCACGGGCTTGGCCACGTGATCGACCATGCCGGCGGCGTAGCAGCGCTCGACCTGCTGGGGCAGGGCGTCGGCGCTCATGGCGATGATCGGCACCTCGCCCGCCCCGCCGTCGAGGGCGCGGATGGCGCGGGTGGCGGCCAGGCCGTCCATCTGCGGCATGTGGATGTCCATCAGGATGATGTCGAAGCCGCCGCGCGCCGCCTTGGCCACGGCCTGCTCGCCGTTGTCGGCGGTCTCCACCTGGCAGCCGACCAGACTCAGCAGGGCCGCGCCGATCTCACGGTTCATCGGGTGGTCGTCGACCAGCAGGATGCGGGCCGCCCCGGGGGCGGCGGTCGGCCGCGGTTCGCCGACGTCATAGGGCTCGACCTGGGGCGCCTGCAGCTCCAGCCAGAAGGCCGAGCCGTGGCCGGGGGCGCTGTCGAAGCCGATCTTGCCGCCCATCAGCTCGACCAGCGCCTTGCTGATCGCCAGGCCCAGGCCCGCCCCGCCGTAAGGGCGGCTGGCCGAGCTGTCGACCTGGCTGAAGCGTTGGAACAGCCGACCCTGCCGCTCGACCGCGATACCGACACCGGTGTCGATGACTTCGAATTTCAGCCGGTCCTCGATCTCGCCGGGTTCGATGGTCAGGCAGGCCCGAATCCGCCCCGCCTCGGTGAACTTCACCGCGTTGTTCAGCAGGTTCAGCAGCACCTGGCGCAGCCGCAGGCCGTCCAGGTCATGAAGTCCGCCGACCGGATCGATGACCTCGACCTCGAGGGCCAACCCCTTGTTCTCGGCCTCGGGCTGGATGATGCCGACCGCATCGTGCAGCACCGCCGCCGCCGAGGACGGCTGGAACAGAAGCTCCACCTGGCCGGCCTCGACCCTCGAGAAGTCGAGGATGTCGTTGACGACGGTCAGCAGGGCCGTGCCGGCGCTGTCGATCAGGGCCAGTTGGCGGCGGACGTCGGGCTGCAGGTCCTGGCGTTCGACCAGCAACTGGGAGAAGCCCAGCATGCTGTTCAGCGGCGTGCGGATCTCGTGGCTCATGGTGGCCAGGAACTCGGTCTTGGCCTCGTTGGCGGCCAGGGCCCGGGCCCGGGCGGCGCGGGTCAGCTGCTCGCGCCGCACCAGCAGGCGGCGCAGGCGCTCCTGCTGGGCCAGGGCCAGGCCAGCGGCCAGGCTGGTGGCGAACAGCACCCCGACGAACACCTGGACCAGCCGGTTCTGGTGGGCCTGGGACCAGTCGGTCTGGATCTGCGAGTTCCACAGGCCGTGCACCGTCAGCGGGATGGCCACGCAGGCGACGATCAGCGAAGTCTGCGCCGCCCCGCGCGGGCCCAGGCGGAAGGCGGTCAGCAGGGCTACGGGGAACAGCATGAACGGCACGGGCAGCCCCTTGCCGTGGAACACCAGCGCGGACAGGGCGGCGGCCAGCAAGGCCAGGCCCAGTTGCTCCGGCAACGGGCGATGGAAGGCGCGGCGATGTTCGCCGTCCAGCAGCACCAGCACGGCGGGCAGCACGATGGCCATGCCCAGCACCCCGCGCAGGAACCAGTCGGTCAGCACCGCCACGAACGGCAGGCCATAGGCCAGGGTCAGCACGGTGGCGGCGACGATGGCCATGGCCAGGGTGACGGGCGCGGTCAGGGTGGTCAGGAGGGCCAGCTGCCGCATGGTCCGTACGCGCGGGGGACCGAAGAAGCGCTTGACCACCCACCAGACCAGCAGGGCCTCGCCCACATCGACCAGGGTGTAGAGGAGGGCGCGCCCCAGGCGGTCGCCGACCATCAGGTCGATGGCCAGGTGGCTGACCAGCGCGACGACCGTCAGGACCAGGCGACGACGGGGATTCAGCACCAGCAGACCGCCGGCCAGCAGGGCGTTCGTCGGCCACAGGGTCGCTATGCCGAGCGCGTTGCGGGTCAGGAAGTCGCTGAAGGCCTGGCTGGCCAGCAACGCCATGGCCAGGACGAACAGGATCCGATCCTGCCGCCGCTGTTCCTGATGGGCGACGTTAGCCTGCATGGGTGTTCCCGTTCCCCGGACGGGACAAATACGCGAACCGGGCCTCTACGGTTCTTCGATTGGCGGTGCTGTGACGGTTTGCCGCATCCTGGGGTGCAGGGCAATCACGTCAGGGTTGCGCTCGATCCTTCCGCAGGACTTCCCGCCGTCGCCAGGCGTCGATCCGCGTCATCAGCGGGGTGGCGGTGACGCCGTGGACCAGGATCGAGCACAGCACCACGAAGCCGGTGATCGCCCAGAGTCGGTCCCAGCGGTGGAAGTCGCCGTGGTTTAGGCCATAGGCCAGATAGTAGAACGATCCGATGCCGCGGATGCCGAAGAAGGCCACGACCGCGCGCTCGCGCATCGAGTGGGGCGCGCCGATCAGGCCGATCCACCCGGCCAGCGGACGGATGATGAAGACCAGGGCCAGGCCGAACGCCACCTCCTTCCAGGTCAGGGAGTCCAGCAGGCCGCCGGCCGCCGCCCCGCCCAGCAGAACCAGCACCAGCATCATCAGCAGCCGTTCCACCTGCTCGGCGAAGTCGTGCATGGCCTCGTGGAATTCGTGGTCGCGCTCGGTCTCCCGCAGGGCCAGGGCGGCGACGAACACCGCCAGGAAGCCGTAGCCGTGGGCGGCCTCGGCCACGCCGTAGGCCACCAGGGTCGCGCCCAGGGCCACCAGGCCGTCGCCGGTGCCGGAGATCCGGGCGTGCGGGGCCTTGAACGTGGCCCAGCCCAGCGCCCGGCCGACCGCCCAGCCCACGCCGGCGCCGGCCGCCACCCGCCACAACACGTCGACGGCCAACCAGTGGGTCAGCAGGGGCGGGCCGACCGTCCCCTGGGCCAGGGCGACGGCCACGGCCAGGTGCACGAACGGAAACGCGAAGCCGTCGTTGAGGCCGGCCTCGGAAGTCAGGGCGAACCGGGCCTCGCCGTCCTCGCCTGAGCGGGGCGGCCCGACCTGGACGTCCGAGGCCAGCACGGGGTCGGTGGGCGCCAGGGCGCCGCCCAGCAGCAAGGCCGCGGCCAGGGGCAGGCCCAGGCCCTGCACGCCCATCAAGGTCACCGCCAGGATGCTGAGCGGCATGGTGACGGCGATCAGTCGCCAGGAGGATTCCCAGCGCCGCCAGCCGAGGCGCCGGTCGATCTTCAGCCCCGCGCCCATCAGCGAGACGATCACCACGATCTCGGTCAGCCGCTCGGTCAGGGTCGAGAACCGCAGGGGATCGGAACGGAAGGGCAGGGCGCCGCCGTGGAAGACCACCACCCCGATCAGCACGCAGAGAATGGCCAGGGACAACGGCAGGCGGCTCAGCGCCATCGGCAGCCACGCGACCAGCAAGACGACGACGCCCAGGCCCAGCAGAAACAGCAGGTATGGGTCGAACATCCGTCCCTAACGCGCGGGCCGCCGGATCAGAGCCATGGAAGACCGAACCGAGCGGCGCTGTGGGCGTTATGCCCGGGCTGTCAAGCCAGGGAGTTGGAGCGTCATGGACAAGCTGTTCGCCAAATTCGCCAACGCCACCGCGCGCATCACGGGCAGCCCGCCGGCCTTCCTCGTCTGCGTGCTCGTGGTCCTCGCCTGGGCCGCCAGCGGGCCGATCTTCAAGTTCTCCGAGACCTGGCAGCTGGTGATCAACACCGGCACCACGATCATCACCTTCCTGATGGTGTTCCTGATCCAGAACACCCAGAACCGAGACGGCGCGGCGCTTCAGACCAAGCTGGACGAGCTGATCCTGACCTCCTCGGCCGAGAACGACTTCATGGGCATCGAGAAGCTGACCGAGAAGGAGCTGGCGGCCATGCACGCCCGCTGCGTCCAGCACGCCAAGGTCGCCCAGGACCGGCTCGACAAGGTGGCCGCCGTGCGCGACTCCCGCAGGGACGCGAAGGCGGCGCCGCGGGCCAAGCGCGCCCGGGCCAAGCGGCCGCCGGCCAAGAACGCGCCGGCGCGGCGGGTGAAGACGTCGTAGCCGGTGCGAGGCTCTTGAAGCCCGAGGCCTATTTCTTCTCCAGCAGCAGCTGACCCTGCTTCTTGACCTGGCCGGTGATCTTGCCGGCGATCACGCCCAGCAGACCGGGCAGGACGATGTCCATCCGCACCGACTGGTCGAACACGGTCAGCACGCCGGAGATCGGCTGGCCCATGGCCTGGGCCGAGAAGGTCAGGGCGTCGCCGGCCCAGGCCTTCTGGACGTCCTTGACCATGCCGCCCGTCTGACTGAGCAGCTGGCCGAACCCTTCCTCGATGCGGCGGCGCGCCTCGGCGGCGCCCAGCTGGTGGGGAATGGTGATGGTGACCGGCTTGCTCATGCGCGTGGCGCTCCTTGTCCATGGGCCTAACGCCCGCACGGGACATATGGGGGCAAGCAGTCCTTGTCCCTACGTCCGAACCTGACGTATCGAGGGCCGAAGGTCCGGTCATCCACGGAGGACGCCATGACCGACATCGCCATGCTCAGCCTGTTCCAGCCCCAGCCCCGTTCGGCCCGCTTCACGCGTCCCGGTCGTCCCGGCGGCGTGCTCGGCGCGCTGAACTACGCCGGCGTCCTGCTGGTCTGGGGCGCTCTGTTCCTGGTGCGGCCCGGCCTGGCGATGCAGGTGTTCCGCGAACGCCGCGCCGACTCGCCGATCCGCCGTCGCCTCTAGAGTCGAAGGTTTGAAGCACGTTTTGGGGGCGAAGCCGCTCACGCTTTCGCCCAACGCGCTCTAGCCAAACCCCGCGGACGGTGGGATGGCAGGGACATGCAGCGCACCGTCTCGATCGCCCATGTGAGCCACCGCCTGAAGGCCCCGTTCCGCATTTCGCGCGGGGTCAAGACCGCCGCCGAGGTGGTGGTGGTCGAGGTCGTCGAGGGCGAATGGATCGGGCGCGGCGAGAGCGTGCCCTACGCGCGCTACGGCGAGACGGTCGACAGCGTGCTGGCCCAGCTCCAGCCCGCCGCCCAGCTCTTGCGAGAAGGCGCGCGGCCGCACGAGGCCCTGGCCTTGCTGGCCCCCGGCGCGGCGCGCAACGCTCTGGACTGCGCCCTCTGGGACCTGCGGGCCAAGCGCGAGGGGCTGAGCGTCGAGGCCCTGACCGCCCTGCGCGTTCCCGACAGTCTGGTCACCGCCGTGACGGTCAGCCTGGACAGCCCCGAGGCCATGGGCGCAGCCGCCCGGGCCGTGGCCGCCGCGCCGCTGATCAAGGTCAAGCTGTCGGCCGAAGATCCCGCCGCCCGCCTGCTGGCCGTGGCCGGGGCCGCGCCGGACGCCCGGCTGATCGTCGATCCCAACGAGGGCTGGGACTTCGCCATCCTGGACGGCCTCAAGCCGGTGCTGTCGGACCTGAACATCGCCCTGGTCGAGCAGCCCCTGCCGGCCGGCGCGGATCAGGCGCTGGAGGGCTACGATCCGCCCTATCCGATCTGCGCCGACGAGTCGGTGCACACCGCGGAAGACCTGGCGGGGCTCAAGGGCCGCTATCGCGCCGTGAACCTCAAGCTCGACAAGGCCGGCGGCCTGTCCGAAGCCCTGCTGATGCTGGAGGAGGCTCGTAACCACGGCTTCACCCTGATGGTCGGCTGCATGGTCGCCTCGTCCCTGGCCATCGCCCCCGCCCTGCACCTGGCGGGCTCGTGCGCCTTCGCCGACCTGGACGGGCCGTGGTGGCTGGCGCAGGACCATCCCGGCGGCTGCCGGGTGGCGGACGGGCGGATGACGCGGCCGGCCGAGGGCTTCTGGGGCGATGGCGTGACAGCGACGGGGCTGTGGCTCTAAGCGGGCGCCGTGACAGCCCGCGACGGACCAAACCCGGACTGTACTTTCGCGCGCGCAGATGTAACTTTTGATTGAATAATCAGGGAGGTATCGTCATGCGTAAGCGTTCCGTGGCCTTGGCGGTCGTGGCCGCCTCGATCCTGCTCGCGCCGCAAGCCCTCACGCCAAAGGCTCAGGCCTTCGGCACCATTCGCAGCCTCGGCCAGAACGCCGAACACGAGCGCATCACGCGCAGCGGCCTGGCCACGTTCGGTTTCGGATCGGACTCCCTGGACCAGCTGGCCGGCAAGAACGGGACCTGGGGCGCTGTGGGCGCGCCCGACAATCCGACGCGGGGCCTGATGAGCAGCAAGCCCGCCCACTGCGACGGCGGCGACTTCTTCGCCCCCGGCGCCTATCCGCAAAGCGCCGCCGCCGCCCGGAGCACCCTGACCTCGTGTCGGACCTACATCTACAACAACATCAACGCCGCGGTGACCGATGCCGCCGGCCTGGTGAAGCCGAACCTGCAACTGGACAGCACCAGCATCTTCGGCGGCTGCACGTTCAACGGCGTCAAGGGTCGGGCCAAGTGCAACGTGTTCGAGGACATGGGCATGGCCTTCCACGCCGCCCAGGACTTCTATTCGCACAGCAACTGGATCGACACGCCGCGCGCCACGCCGTCGATCGCCGATCCCCAGGGGCTAAACCACGCCGCGCCGGCCCCGTGGCTGTCGCCGGCGGGCGGCGCGTTCCCGGCAGGCCTGATCAGCGGCTGTTACGACGGCTTCCCGGAGGCGCTGTACTGCGGCGGACGGATCAAGCATGCGGTGCTCAACAAGGACACCACCGGCACCGCGCGCGGCCTGCCGGCCTATAACCGCGCCATGGACGTCGCCGCCCAGGACACCCGGGCCAAGTGGGCCTATTTCGAAAGCCGCCTGGTCGCCGTCTACGGCGCGCCGCGCGGGAACAAGATGATCTGCGTGCTGAAGCGGGACAATCCGGGCAGCTGCTAGGCGATCCGCCGGAGCGACGAAGGCGGCGGCCGGCGCGGATCTGTTGAACGCTCCGGGAGGCTGGGCGGACGAAAGAGAGCGAACGAAAGGAAGAAGCGCGTCGCTAGGCGCTGTTCCTCCGCCGCGCGACTTGCTCTAGGTCGTTGGCGAGCGTTCCCCCCGAGGTTTCCATGCCCTTCGACACGTCGCCCGCCCCTGAAGCGCCCTATGTCGAGCAGGTGATCGTCACCGCCGCCCGCCTGCCGCCGGCCGCGGCCGAGGCGGCGTTCTCCGTCGTCCATCTGGGCGAGGGCGACCTGGCCAGGACCCAGCGCGTGGATGAGGCGGTTGGCCAGACGCCGGGCGTGTCGCTGTTTCGCCGCACCTCCAGCCTGTCGGCCAATCCGACCACCCAGGGGATCAGCCTGCGGGCCATCGCCCCGTCCGGCGCGGGGCGGACCCTGGTCACCCTGGACGGTGTGCCGCTGAACGACCCGTTCGGCGGCTGGGTGATCTGGTCGCAGCTGGCCCCGGACTCCCTGTCCGGGATCGACATCGTGCGCGGGGCGGGGGCGGGACCCTACGGCGCCGGCGCCCTGACCGGCGTCATCGGGCTCAAGGAGCGCGACGCCGGCATCGCTGGCGACGTCTCGGTCGGCGAGCTGGGCTCCCAGCGGGCCTCCGCCGCCGCCACCTCGACCTTCGGGCGGTTCGAGTTCACCGGCGCGGCCTTCTACGACAAGTCCGACGGCTACGTGCCGGTGCGCGATGATGCGCGGGGCGCCGCCGACACCCGGACGGACCTGGAGGCCAAGAGCATCTCCGGCCGGATCGACATGGCCACGGGCCTGGGCCTGCTGTCGCTGCGCGGCGGCTTCTTCGAGGAGGATCGCGGGGCGGGGCTGGCCGGGGCCCGCGCGAACGCCTCGGGCAATGTGTTCAGCGCCACCCTGGTGCGCGCCCCGCGCGGCGCGGCCCTGGGCTGGAAGCTGCAGGCCTGGCGACGAACCAGCGACCTGTTCAACCGCTCGGTCGCCGTGGCCGCCGACCGCGCGTCGACCACGCCGGCCAACAGTCAGGACAAGACGCCGGCCACCGGCTGGGGCCTGAACGGCGCCCTGCGCCGCAAGGTCGGCGGGGTGGAGTGGGAACTGGGCGCCGACGCCCGGCTGAACGACGGCGAGGAGCGCGAGCGCTACAGCTATTCCGGCGGAACCTACACCCGCAACCGCGTGGCGGGCGGCAAGAGCTCGGTGGTCGGCGTCTATGCCGACGGCTCGTGGACGACGGGCCCGTGGCTGGTGGCCGGCGGCCTGCGCGTGGACCGCTGGGAGACCACCGACGGCTTCCGGATCGAGCGCAACGCCCTGACCGGGGCCGTGCTGCTGGACCAGCGCCCGGTCGACCGCGACGGCGAGGTGGTCAGCGGCCGCCTGGGCGTGACCCGCGACCTGGGCGGCGGGGCGACCGCCCGCCTGGCCGGCTATACGGGCTTCCGGCCCGCCAGCCTCAATGAACTCTACCGACCGTTCCGGGTGGGCAACGACGTCACCGAGGCCAATGCGGGCTTGAAACCCGAGCGGCTGCAGGGGCTGGAGGCCGGCGTCTCGCACAAGGGCGACAAGGGGCTGGTCGAGGCCACGGCGTTCTGGAACCGGATCGAGGACCCGATCGTCAACGTCACCCTGGGCACCGGACCCGGGACCTTCCCGATCGGCGGCTTCATCCCGGCCGGCGGCGTGCTGCGCCAGCGCCAGAACGCGGGGACGATCGATGCGATCGGGCTGGAAGGCCGCGCCGAGCGCAAGGTCGGCGTCGTGACCCTGAGCTCGGCCCTGTCGGTCACCGACGCCCGGCTCGACGGTGGTGCGATCGCCCCCCAGCTGACCGGCAAGCGCCCGGCCCAGGCCCCGGTCTGGAGCGTCACCGCGGGGCTGTCGGCCGAGCTGACCGAACGGCTGGTCCTGGCGACGGACCTGACCTGGGAAGGCAAGCGGTTCGAGGACGACCTCAACAGCCGCGTGCTCGACCCCGCCTGGCGGCTGGACGCCCGACTGGACTGGCGGGTGAAGCCGCTGGTGACGCTGTACCTGGCCGGCGACAACCTGCTGGACGCCAACATCCAGACGTCGCGGACGGCGGACGGCGTGGCGGGCTACGCCGCGCCGCGCGTGGTGCGGGTGGGGTTGAGGTTGGCGCTTTAGAGGTTCACCCACTTGCCCCCACCTGACCGCTTCGCGGTCTGTCCGCCCCCATAGGGGGCGGAGCCCGAGGCGCTCTTCCCCCTTCGGGGGGAAGACGATCGCGAAGCGATCCGTAGGGGGCGAGGGATCACCGCACCGGCTTACCCTCGAACACCACCTTCGCCCCCTTCTGGACCGCCGCGCCCAGCTCGGCCGCGTCCCAGTTGGTCAGCCGCACGCAGCCGTGCGAGGCCCGCTTGTTGACCAGCTTGGGATCGGGCGTGCCGTGGATGCCGTAGGTGTCCTTGGTCAGGTCGATCCAGGTCGAGCCCACCGGATTGTTCGGGCCGGGCTTGAGGGTCAGCTTGGCCTTGGGCTTGCCGAACGTCAGGCGCGAGGGATCGTAGGTGTAGGTCGGGCGCGGGGCCACGGTGTTGACCGCCCATTCGCCGACCGGGGCCGGGCGCTCGGTGCTGCCCACCGTGGCCGGATAGACCGCCAGCAGCTTGTCGCCGTCGGCATAGGCCTTGAGCACGCCCCTGGCGTTGTCGATCTCGATGCGGGTCACCTTGCCGTCCAGGCCGTCGGGACCCAGGGCGGCGACGACGATGGTGGTCCCGGCCCTGGAGAAGTCGACGCCGGGATTGAGGGCCTGCAGCAGCGGCTCGTCCATGTGGAACTTCTCGGCCAGGGCCTCCAGGGGCGAGCCGTAGCCGAGGGCCGGCAGTTGGGCCATGGCCTCGTAGTCGTCCTTGGGAATGTTCGGCGTGAAGGGGCCGGCCACATCCTGGGCGGTGATCATATAGTCGGTCAGGGCCGGCGCGCCGTCGGCGACCAAGGCGTCCCAGGTCGCGGGGCTGAGCTTGCCGTCGACGGTCAGGCGGTGGGCTTCCTGGAAGGCGCTGAGCGCCAGGGTCAGGTTGGAGCCCTCCCGGCCGTCGATCACCCCGGGCGAGAAGTGCGCGCGGTCCAGCAGGACCTGGGCGCGGGTCAGATAGGCCTGCTTGGCCTCCGGAGTGGCGGCGGCGGGATCGAAGGCGGCGGCGTTCACAGCCTGGGCCAGGGGCGAGGGCGCGGCCGGGGCGACGACGACGGGCGGCTTGGGTTGGGCCGGCGGGGCGGCGGGCTTCGAAACGGCCGGCTTGTCCGGCTTTGGCGCGGGGTCGGAACAGGCCGCCGCGGCCGCCAGGCAGCCCAGCAGCAGGACGACGGGACGCAAGGTCGAGGGCATGCAAGAACTCCAAGGCGGGAACGCCTTGCCCTTCTCAAGCCTTGAGCCATGGCGAAGTTCCACCACCGGCCCCTGCGGCCAAGGAGCCCTGTTTGAAGATCCTGCGCCGGCTGATCTGGGTTCTGGGCGGGCTGGCGGTGCTGGCCGCCGCGTTCGTCGCGTGGGTGATGTGGCCGAGCAACAGGCCCGCGCCGGCCTCGCCGCCGCCCTCGGCCTCGGCCCCGCGCGAGCCCGAGCGGTACGAGCCGCCGACCTACCTGCCGTCCAACGACCCGCCGGCCAGCCAGGGTTTCGGACCGGTCGCCGGCGGCTCGCCCGAGGACTGCGACGCCGGCGGCGCCTCGGCCAGCGCCGCCCCGGTCAACGCCGCCTCCCTGACCACCCTGACCTGGGCGCCGTTCGGACGTCCCGAGATCGGCTGGGAGATCTACGCGCCGCGCGTCGCCCACGAGATCCGGACCGCCTGCGCTCCGGGCAGCAACCGCTTCGCCGCCGCCCTGGCGCGTTGGCAGGGAGGGCATGGCCTGAAGGCGACCGGGACCTTCGATCCGGAGACCTTCAAGGTCATGCTGACGCGCTGGCACCGGGCGCGGCCGTTCGTGAAGGTCAATGGCGAGGGGATCTGCCCCGGCGCCCCGTCGGCCGCCCTGCTGTCCACCGCCAGGCCCGAGGAGAGCTATGGCGGCAAGGTGATCCAGCTGCGGCCGGGCGCCCTGGACGCCTATCGCCGGATGGCCGCCGAGGCCAAGGCGGCCGGCGTGGTGCGTGACCCGCGCGCCCTGACCCTGTTCTCCGGCTTCCGCGATCCCGCCGCCGACGCCGATCGCTGCGCCCGCGACAACAACTGCCAGGGCGTGTCGCGGACCATCTGCTCGGCCCACCGCACCGGCCTGGCCATGGACCTGTTCATCGCCGCCGCGCCGGGCTTTGGTCCCGATTCCAGCGCCGACCCCAACCGGCTGGCGATGACCCGGTCGGACCTCTATCGCTGGCTGGTCGCCAACGCCGGACGGTTCGGCTTCGTCAACTATGTGTTCGAGCCCTGGCACTGGGAGTGGACCGGCGAGCCGATGCTGCCGGGCGTGCCGATCGCCAGCCTGCCGCTGGCCGGCTCCGGCCGTCCGGGCGACCCGCTGCTCAGTCCGCCCGCAGCACCGGCGCCGGCCGCTGCGACAGGGCCAGGGCCGCCGCCAAGAGGCCCCCCGCCATCGAAAGCCCCGCCGCGCCGGCCAGCAGGATCATGACCCCGCCCCAGTCGACGCTCCAGCGGGCCTCGAACACCTTGACCACCACCGGCCAGGCGGCGGCGAAGCCCAGGGCCACGCCGGCCGCCCCGGCGATCAGCCCGACCGCGCCGTACTCGATGGCGTAGGCGGCCAGGATCTGGCCGCGCGTGGCCCCCAGCACCTTCAACGTCGCGGCCTCGCGCGCCCGGGCCCGCGCTCCGGCGGCGATGGCCCCGGCCAGGACCAGCAGGCCCGCCAGGCCCGCCACCGCCGCCGCGCCCCGCACGGCCAGGGCCAGGCGGTCGAACAGGCCGGCGGCGGCGTCCAACTGCTCGCGGACGCTGATCACGTTGACGCCCGGAAAGCTGTCGCCCAGCCGGCGGGTCAGGGCGGCCTCCTGGGCCTTGCCCAGCCGGGCGATGGCGACATTGCGCAGGTCCGCGCCTTCCAGGGCCCTGGCGTTCAGCACGACGTTGAAGTTGGGGCCGAAGCCGCCGAACTCGATCCTGCGCAGCACCGCGATACGCGCCTCGATGTCGCGGCCCAGGATGGTCAGGGTGACCGTGTCGCCGACCTTCAGCCCCGCGCCGTCGGCCAGTTCGGCGTTCAGGGTCAGCAGCGGCGGGCCCGAATAGCCGGGCGTCCACCACTGGCCGGCGACCGTCTTACCGTCCCCATCTTGGTTGCTTGGGGGCGCGCCGGGCAGCAGGGTCATGCCGATGTCGTTGTCGAAGGCCCAGCGCTGGCCGGGCTTGATCCTGTCCTTGTCGACCGGCTGGCCCTTCAGGCCGCTGATCCGGCCGGTGACGAAGGGCAGGCGCAGGTAGGTCTCCGGCGTCAGCGGACCCATGGCCTGGGCGACCTCGGCGTCGAAGGCGGCGGCCTGGGCGCCGGGAATCTCGGTGAACACCATGGCCGGGGCGGTGCGCGGGGCGGTGGTGGTGATCTGGGCCAGCAGGGCCGACTGGATCAGCACGACGCAGGCCAGCAGGGCCACGCCCAGGCCGATGGCCGGGCTGGCGGTGCGGGCGGCCGAGCGCGGTCCGGCCAGGTTGGCCAGGCCCAGCCTGGCGGGGCCCCCGACCAGGCGTCGGACCTTGCCGGCGCCCCAGGCGGCGGCGCGGCCCAGGGCCCAGAGGAGGGCGAACGAGACGGCGACCCCGGCGATCATGATCGCGGCGGCCATCGGCGTGGGGGCGGTGGCCACGGCCAGGGCGGCCAGGCCGGCCCCGGCCAGCGCCGCGCCCAGGGTTTCCAGGCCCAGCGGGACGCGGCCGCCCAGGCTGCGGCGGAACAGGGCCGACGGCGGGGTGCTGCGCGCCCTCGCCAGCGGAATCAGAGAGAAGGCCGCCGCGGCCAGCAGGCCGAACAGTCCGGCCTTGGCCAGGGGCAGCGGATAGACCGCGAACAGGGCGGGGATCGGCAGGGACGAGCCGGCGAACCGTCCCAGGATCAGCGGCGCCGCCGCGCCGACGACCAGGCCGATGGCCACGCCCAGGGCGGCCAGCAGGCTGATCTGGATCAGGTAGAGGTTGCGGATCAGCGCTCCGTCGGCGCCCAGGGCCTTGAGCACGGCGATGGACGGCTCGCGGGTGGCCAGGTAGGCGCCGACCGCGCCCGCCACGCCCAGGCCGCCCGCCACCAGCGAGGCCAGGCCGATGAAGCCGAGGAAATATTCCAACTGGTCGATCAGGCGGCGCGCGCCGGGCGCGGCGTCCAGGCGGTCGCGAACCTCGAAGCCTGCATCGGGGAACCGGGCCTGGACGGCCTTGCCGACGACGCGCGGGTCCTGGCCGGCGGGCAGGGCGATGCGGACGGCGCGGCCCGACAGGCCGCCGGGCGCCAGCAGGCCCGAACGCTCCAGAACCTCGCGCCGCACCAGCACGCGCGGCCCCAGGGCGAAGCCCCGGGACAGGCCGTCGGGTTCGCTGACCAGCACCGCGCCGGCCCTCAGGGTCACGGGGCCGGCCGTGAAGCGGTCGCCGAGCTTCAGGTGCAGGCGATCCAGCAGGGCCGGTTCGACCGCGGCGCCAGGGACGCCGTCGCGGTCGGCCAGGGCGGTCTTCAGGTCGGGCGCGCCGTCGATCTTGACGGTCCCAGCCAGGGGGAAGCGGCCGTCGACGCCGCGCAGGCTGACCAGCCGCCGGTCACCGCCCGGGGCCTCGGCCATGGCGCGCGCCGCGGCGGTGTAGGTGGTGGTCCCCAGCCCATCGAAGGCCGCGCGCTCGGCGGGGCTGAAGTCGCGGTTCTCGACCGAGACATAGAGGTCGCCACCCAAAATCTCGCGGGCCTGGCTCGAGAGGCCGTGCCGGAAGGCCTCGGCGGTCGAGCCGGCCGCGGCGATGGCGGCCACGCCCAGGGCCAGGCAGGCCAGGAAGATGCGGAAGCCGCGTACGCCGGACCGCAGCTCGCGGGAGGCCAGGCGGAAGGAGAGGACGGCCATGCTCAGCCCTCGATCCGGCCATCGCCCATCCGCACGAGGCGGTCGGCGCGCTCGGCCAGGACCGGGTCGTGGGTGACCATGACCAGGGCCGCCCCGACCTCGGCCACCAGGGCGAACATCAGGTCGGCGACCACGGCGGCGGTCTTGGCGTCGAGATTGCCGGTCGGCTCGTCGGCGAACAGCAGGGCGGGGCGGGCGGCCAGGGCGCGGGCCAGGGCCACGCGCTGCTGCTCGCCGCCCGACAGCTGGTGCGGATAATGGGTCAACCGGGCCGACAGTCCCACGCGGTCCAGCCACTGGCGGGCCGTGCTCAGCGCGTCCTTGGCGCCGGCGATCTCCAGCGGGGTGGCGACGTTTTCCTCGGCGGTCATGTTGGGCAGCAGGTGGAAGGCCTGGAAGACCAGGGCGGCGCGGCCCCGGCGCAGGCGAGCCCGACCGTCTTCGTCGAGCCGGGCCAGGTCCTGGCCGAACAGGCGCACGACGCCCGACGTCGGCTGCTCCAACCCTGCCCCCACCGCGATCAGCGACGACTTGCCCGAACCCGAAGGACCGATCACCGCCAGCCGTTCGCCGGGCGATACCGCCAGGTCCACGCCGCGCAGGATGTTCACGGGTCCGGCCGCCGAGGGCAGGGTGAGGGTCACGGCCTCGAGAGCCAGAACGGACGTGGAGCCTTCAGCCATGAAACTTCCTGATTTCCTGGTCATTGTCTGGACGAAACCCAGCCTACATAGGAAGCCATGAGCCCGAATGCGGTGACGAACCAATTGTCCAGGATTCCCTGTGCAGCAGGACAGCAGGCCTGCCGTGCTGGGGCTAGCCTCCAGGCCGCGCCGATGGACAGGCCATGAGCTTCACCGCGCGCTTCCCGGATCGCCGGGCCTTTGTCGCGGGATTGTTGCTCGCCACCCAGGCCGCGGCGGCGCCCAGGACCCAACTCAAGCCGCCACCCAGGCCCCCGGTGGTCACCGTACTGGGGGATTCCATCACCGCCGGCCTGGGCCTGCCCGCCCGGGACGCCATGCCGGCCCAGCTGCAGGCCGCCCTGACCCGGCTGGGCGTGGGCGCCACGGTGCGAGCGGCCGGGGTGTCGGGCGACACCAGCGGCGGCGGCCTGGCGCGGGTCAATTTCAGCGTCGCGCCCGACACCGCCCTGTGCATCGTGGCCCTGGGCGGCAACGACCTGCTGCAGGGGATCGAGCCCCGCGTCACCAAGGCCAACGTCCGGGGCATCCTGCAGAGCCTGCGCCAGCGTCGGATCGCCGTCGTCCTGGTCGGGGTGGGCGCGCCGCCGCTGATCGGCGCGGCCTACGCCCGGGAGTTCAACGCCCTCTATCCGGCCCTGGCGCGGGAGTTCTCGGTCCCCCTCTATCCCGACATCCTGGCCGGGGTCCGCGGCTCGCGGCGGCTGATGCAGGGCGACGGCATCCATCCCAACGCGGCCGGCGCGCGGATCATCGGCGATCGCCTGGCCCCGCTGGTGGCTCGGGCGCTGAAGGTGATCCCCACCCAGACCGCCGCTAGGTGAAGAACGTCACGGCGACCAGCACCACGCCGGCGATCCACACGGTCTCGACGACCATCAGCGCCACCGGCCGCCAGCCCGCGGTCATCAGGTCCTTGAACGAGGTCTTCATGCCCAGGCCCGCGATGGCGGTGACCAGGCACCAGCGGGAGACCTCGTTCGCCGCGTCGGTGACCGGCTTGGCCAGCCAGCCCAGGCTGTTGACGATGACCAGGGCCGCGAAGCCGACCAGGAACAGCGGCACGGTGGCCTTGGCGCCGCCGGTCGCGCCAGGGCCCATGCGGGCCACGACGAAGGCGATGGTGAAGACCACCGGCAGCAGCATGGTCACCCGCAGCAGCTTCACATAGGTGGCCACGTCGCCGGTGTGGGGCGAGATCATGTAGCCGGCCCCGACCACCTGGGCGACGTCGTGGATCGTGCCGCCCAGGAAGATCCCCGCGCGGGTGTGGTCCAGGTGCAGGGCCGCGGTCAGCAGCGGATAGGTGATCATGGCGATGGTCGACAGGGCCGTGACCGTGACGACGGTCAGGATGGTGTCGCGCTCGGCGTCCTTGCCGCGCGGCAGGACCGAGGCGATGGCCAGGGCGGCCGAGGCCCCGCAGATGCCGACCGCCCCGCCCGACAGCACGCCGAAGCTGGACCGCAGGCCCATGCGCTTGGCCAGGAACGCGCCCAGGGCGATGGTGGAGCCGATGCCGATGATCACCGTGACGATCGGTGTCAGGCCCAGGCCCAGGATCTGGCTGGCGGTGATCCGCGCGCCCAGCAGGGCGACGCCGAACCGCAGGACGGCCTTGGAGGAGAACTCGATGCCCGGGACGCAGCGGCCTTCCTGGTGCAGGAAGTGGAAGGTCATGCCGAACAGCAGGGCGAACAGCATCACCGGCGCGCCGTAGTGCTGGGCCAGCCACTGCGAGGCCAGGGCGATGGTCACCGCCACCAACACGCCGGGATAGAGCTTGATCAGTGTCGCCTGGCCGGGGAAGCGGGTCCCGGCCTTCGCCGGGGCGGCCGGCTCGGGCCGCGACAGGCCCTCCATCCCCTCCAGGGACTGGAAGAGGGCCCGCGCCGTGGCGGTGTCGGTATCGAGGTCGGAATTCATGGTCGGGCCCTGGACCGGCGAATCGCGCCGGTCCCTTCGGATCGAGACCCGATGCGGGGCGAGGGACAAGGGGTAATCGCCGCCGGGGGCGGGCGTCCTTCCGGCGAGGCGGGATCTTGGCTGGTTTCTGAACGGCGGCTAACGAAAGCCTCACAACGCGTTCAGCCGCCGCGTCGCAAAAGGTGACCGTGGCCGTGAGATTCCACGGCGTGGGAATGGAATGATTGCGATGTCGGCATCTCTTCGCGTGATTACAGCGGGTCAACGGGCGAAGGTGGCGGTGGAGGCGACCGCCGGCCTGAGCGAGCGGGTCCAGCACCTCCAGGCCGAGGCCAGGCGCTTGGCCGGCGCCCATATCGACGCCCTGCAGGCCAGCCTGCTGCAGACCCAGCGGATCGCCGAGGAGATCGCCAACGGCGGCGAGGCCTATCCGCCGGGCGTCCGCGACATCGCTCGCCGGTTCGCCGAAGACAGCGCCGCCCGGGCGATGACCATCGAAAGCATCGTGTCGCGGCGCTGAGATCGGCGTCTTCTCCCCGTCGTCCCCGGCGCAGGCCGGGATGACGACGGGGAAGCGGCGGCGCTAGAGTTCGCGCCCGCCGCCGCTGACGACGGGCTCGGGCTGATGGGCCGCGTGGCTGGGCGCGGCGTGCTGGTGCCTGAACATCCGGTCGACGATCTTGCTGGACCAGTTCTTGAGCTTGTCCATGAAGACGAACACCACCGGGATGTAGAGCAGCGACAGGAAGGTCGAGGTGATCAGGCCGCCGATGACCGCGATGGCCATCGGGGCGCGGAACTCGGTGTCGGCGCCGAAGCCCAAGGCCACCGGCATCATCCCCGCCGCCATGGCGACGGTGGTCATGATGATAGGCCGGGCCCGCTTGTGGGCGGCGTCCAGCAGGGCCTCCCGGCGGGTCATGCCGCCCTTCATGGCCATGATCGCGTACTCGACCAGCAGGATCGAGTTCTTGGCCGCGATGCCCAGCAGCATCAGGATGCCGATCAGGGTCGACATCGAGAAGCTGCTCTTGACCAGCACCAGCAGGCCGAACGCGCCGCCGATCGCCAGGGGCAGGGCGGCCATGATGGTCACCGGGTGGGCGAAGCTGCGGAACAGCAGCACCAGGACGACGTACATCAGGAGGATGCCGGTCACGAGAGCGGCGGCGAAGCCGGTGACCATCTCCTGGATGAACTCGGCGTCGCCCGCCGCCACTTCCCTGACGCCGGCCGGCAGGTTCTTGACCGACGACAGGGCGTGGACCCGCTTGCTGGCCTCGCCGACCACGATGCCGTCGAGCTCGGCGGTGATCTCGGCCACCCGCGAGCGGTCCTGGCGCGAGATCTGCGACGGGCCCGCGCCATAGCGCACGTCCGCCACCGCGTTCAGCGGCACCGAACCGCCGTGGCTGGACGGGACCTTGAGGGTTTCCAGCACCGACATGTTCTCGCGTGCGTCGTCGGTCAGGCGCAGGCGGATCGGCACCTGGCGGTCGCCCAGATTGTACTTGGGCAGGGACTGGTCGATGTCGCCGATCGTGGCGACCCGCACGGCCTGGGAAATGGCGCCGGCCGAGACCCCGGCCCGCGCGGCCTGGTCGGGCTTGGGCGAGACGATGATCTCCGGACGGGCGATCGCCGCGGTGTTGACCACATTGGCCAGGCCCGGGACGGTGCGCATCTGGGCCTCGACGGCTCGGGCGGCCGCTTCCAGCTGCGGGCCATTGTCGCCGACCAGGCGCAGGGTGTAGCTGGAGCCGTCGCTGGGACCGCCGCCGTTGTTGCTGCCGGCCCCGATCCGCGCGCCCGGAATGGCCTTGAACTGGTCGACCATCAGGCGGCTGAAGTCGCGCTGGCTCATCCGCTCGCCCTTGGGTGTCAGGTCGGCGGTCAACTCGGCCTTGTTGACCCCGTCGTTGCCGACCGAGGCGTAGACCCCGGTGACTTCGGGACGGGCCAGCAGAGCCCGGGTCATCTGCTGGGCGATGGCGTCGGTCTCGTTCAGCGTGGAGCCGGGGGGCAGCTCGACGCTGAACGGGGCGCGGCCGCGGTCAGCGGCCGGCTGGAACTCGAACGGCAGGCGGGTGGCTAGGAAGCCGGTGCCGACCAGCATCGGGATGGCCAGCAGGGCCACGATGATCTTGTGTGACAGCGCCCAGTTCAGGCTCTTCAGGTAGGGACCCATCCAGGGCGGGTCCTTGTCGGGCTTATGGTGCGCCTTGAGCATGTAGGCGCCCATCAGCGGCGTCAGCATGCGGGCGACCACCAGCGAGAACAGCACCGAGACGCAGGCCGCCAGGGCGAAGGCTTTGAAGAACTGGCCGATGATCCCGGGCATGAAGCCGACGGGCGCGAACACCGCCACGATGGTGAACGTGGTGGCCACGACCGCCAGGCCGATCTCGTCGGCCGCCTCCATGGCCGCGTGATAGGGCGACTTGCCCCCGCGCATGTGGCGGACGATGTTCTCGATCTCGACGATGGCGTCGTCGACCAGGATCCCGACGGTCAGCGACAGGGCCAGCAGGGTGACGCCGTTCAGCGACTGCCCCAGGGGCGCCATGACCGCGAAGGTCGGGAACAGCGACAGCGGGATGGCCACGGCCGCCAGGAAGGTGGCGCGCCAGTCGCGCAGGAACAGCAGCACCACCAGCACGGCCAGCAGGGCGCCCAGGCCCAGGGCTTCCAGCGACGCGTAGTAGCTTTCCTCGATATATTTCACGTTCGAGGTCAGCTCGACGATCTTCAGTTCGGGGTGGGCCTTGTCGAGCTTCTCAACTTCCTTGCGGACCTTCTCGGCGACCTTGACCTCGGACGCGCCGCGCGAGCGGACCATGTTGAAGGTGACGACTTCCTGGTTGTTGAAGCGAGCCTGGTTGCGCGGCTCGGCCCAGTGGTCGGTGACCTCGCCCAGGTCGCCCAGGCGCACGGTCTCGCCGTTGTTCAGCTGGACGCGGGTCTCGCGCAACTGGTCGACGGTGTTGGCCGCGCCCAGGGTGCGGATGGCCCGCTCGGAGCCGGAGACGGTCACGCGACCGCCCGGCAGGTCGGCGTTGGCCGACTGCAGGGCCTGGCTGACCTCGGCCGCCGTCACGCCGCGCGCGGCCAGGCGGTCGGGGTCCAGCGCCACCTGGATCTCCCGGGTGACGCCGCCCTGGCGGTTGACCTCGCCGATGCCCTTGATGGCCAGCAGGGCGCGGCTGACGTCGTGGTCGACGAACCAGCTGCGTTGCTCGGGCGTCAGGGTCGGGGCCTGGACCACGTAGGTGATCAGCGGGTTGCCCGAGATGTCGATGCGCGTGACGTTGGGGATCTGCATGTCCTGCGGCAGGGAGCTCTGCAGGTTGGACATGGCGTTGCGGACGTCGTTGGTGACCCGCTCGTGGTCGACGCCCAGCTCGAACTCGATGAAGGTCGACGAGAAGCCGTCGCCGACGGTGGAGCTGATGTGGCGCACCTGGCCCAGGCCCGCGATCGAGTCCTCGATCAGGCGGGTGACCTGGGTTTCCAGCTCGGTCGGCGCCGCGCCGGGACGCGAGGCGTTGACCACCACCAGCGGCAGGTCGACGTCCGGATTGTCGTTGATCCGCATGCTGCTGAAGCCGGAGATCCCGGCGATGGTCAGCAGCACGAACAGCAGCAGGACCGGGATCGGGTTCTTGATCGCCCAGCGCGAGATGTTGTTGGGGTTGGGGCTCGGATTGTCCATCGCGATCCCCTAGCGCTTGGCGACGACGGTCGACGGAACCGCCGTCGTCGCGGCGATGCGCACCGCGTCGTTGTCGCCCAGGAAGCCCGCGCCGTCGACCACCACGCGCTCGCCCGCGTTCAGGCCCTCGACCGAGCTCTGGTCGGCGTTGCGCGCCAGGATGTCGATGCGGCGGAAGTGGGCGTGATTGCCGGTGTCGACCACGAACACCCCCGGCTGGTTCTGGCGGTAGAGGATGGCGGCCGTCGGGATGGTCGGGGCGGGGCGATCGCCGGCCGCGATCTGGGCGCGGGCGAACATGCCCGAGCGGAAGCCGCCGCCCGGCGCCAGGCTGATGCGGGCCAGGCCGACCCGGGTCTGGACGTTGACCTCGGAGGTGACGATGCGGACCGTGCCCGTCGTCTGGCCGACCTGGTCGGAGCTGACGGTGGCCGGCATGCCGGCCTTGATGGACAACAGGTCGGCTTCCGGGACTTCGGCGTCCAGCTCCAGGCGTCCGTCGCGGACGATGCGGAACAGCTCGGTCCCGGCCGAGACGATCTGGCCCTTGGTGACGCTGCGGCGGCTGATCAGGCCCGAGACGGGCGCACGGACGGCAGCCTGGCCCAGGCGGGCGAGGGTTTCGTTGCGCGAGGCGTCGGCGGCCGCCAGCTGAGCGGCGGCGGTTTGCTGGCGGGCGGTGGCGGTCTCGAGCGAGGCCTGGGACAGATAGCCCTTGGCCTGCAGCTCGCGCGAGCGGCCCAGGGCGGCCTGGGCTTCGGCCAGGGTGGCCTTGGCGCTGGCCACGGAGGCTTCCTGCTGGCGCAGTTGGGCGCGCAGCATGGTGTCGTTCAGGGCGACCAGCACCTGGCCCTGGCGCACGATCTGGCCTTCGTCGGCGTTGACGGCCACGGCGGTCAGGCCGCCGGTCTCGGCGCCGACGGGCACTTCTTCCCAAGGGGTGACGGTGCCCGAGGCGTTGATAATCCGCGGCAGCGACTGGACGGTCACCACGGCCACGCTGACGGTCTGGCTGGCGGTCAGGGAGGGCTTGGGCGTCTTGGCCTTGGCCTTGTCGCCGTGGTCGCACGCCGACAGCCCCAGGGCGCTGATGCAGAGCACCACCGGCAACGCCGTCGAACGCAGGCCGCGCCCATAGATCCGTTGATGCACGACCACCTCAGCTCCGATGATTTGAACAGCCACCGCCTTCTAACCGAGAAACGCCGTTCACCGGATTAAATGATGGTAAGGAGACAAAACGACGTCAGGCGAATTCGCTCGGACTCGATTTCCGGCGTCTTCAACCTCCCTGGCTCCGGTCAGGAGGGACTGTCGAGTCGTCGACCTGCTGGCCGCCTGATTGGCGCGGCGCCGTAGAATGTTCGATCCGCGGCCAAACCGACTCTGAAGGTGCGGGCCCGATCATATGTGGGGGTCATGACCGGGCCCGCGGCGCGAGGCCTGAGCGGGGAGGGTCAGGCGGCTTCGCGCGTCGTCGGCGTCACCCGAAGGCCGCCGATCAGCGAGGCGGGGGCGTTTCGTCGCCGCCGCTGAACGAAACGGCCGATAGGCCGGCGTCGTGCGGGGCGACGGCGTTCCGCCGGACCATGTCCGGCGCCCTCCAGGCGAGGGCGACGTCGGGCCGTTTCCACCAGATGCAGGCCGTCGCGCCCGCGCCCGGTCAACCGGTCCATGCCGCTCGCTGTCTGGTTCAAGCCGCCGAGCCCCCCACGATCATGAGGTGATTGTAGTCCGACGACGTTCTACCGCAAGATGTAATCAGCCTTTGGGCAGGTCCGAAACGGCCAGGCTGGACGAGACCTTCCACAGGTCGATCGCGCCTTCGGTCGCGTGGCGATCGATCTGGCCCAGTTCCTCGGGCGTGAAGCCCAGGGTGTTCAGCGCCGCCAGGGAGTCCTCCAGCTGGGCCACGGTGCGCGCCCCGATCAGGGCCGAGGTGACGCGCGGGTCGCGCAGCACCCAGGCCAGGGCCATCTGGGCCAGGCTCTGGCCGCGCGCCTGGGCGATCTGGTTCAGCGCCTGGATGCGGGCCAGGTTGTCGGCGCTGAGCAGGTGGCCGCCCAGCGAGCCCTCGCGGGCCGCGCGGGAGTCCTGGGGCACGCCGCCCAGGTACTTGCTGGTCAGCATGCCCTGGGCGAGGGGCGAGAAGGCGATGCAGCCGACGCCCAGGTCCTCCAGGGTGTCCAGCAGCTCGTCCTCGATCCAGCGGTTCAGCATCGAATAGGACGGCTGGTGGATCAGCAGCGGCACGCCCTCCGACTTCAGGATCGCGGCCGCCTGGCGGGTCAGTTCCGGCGAATAGGACGATATGCCCACGTACAGCGCCTTGCCCTGGCGCTGCAGGTGGGCCAGGGCGCCCATGGTCTCCTCCAGGGGCGTCGTGGGATCCACACGGTGCGAATAGAAGATGTCGACATAGTCCAGGCCCATGCGCTTGAGGCTCTGGTCGCAGCTGGCGATCAGGTACTTGCGCGAGCCGCCGATCCCGCCGTACGGCCCGGGCCACATGTCCCAGCCGGCCTTTGTGGAGATCACCAGCTCGTCGCGATGGGCGGCGAAGTCGGTCGCCATGACCTTGCCGAAGTTCTCCTCGGCCGAGCCATAGGGCGGGCCGTAGTTGTTGGCCAGGTCGAAGTGGGTGACGCCCAGGTCGAAGGCGCGGCGCAGGATGGCGCGGCCCGTCTCGAACACGTCGGCCCCTCCGAAGTTCTGCCATAGACCCAGCGAGATCGCCGGCAGGTCCAGCCCGCTGCGGCCGGTGCGGCGATAGGGCATGGCGTCATAGCGGGTCGGGGCGGCGACGTAGGGCTTCTGCACGACGGAGGTCCTGTGTGGAAGGGGGGCGGGCTGGACTGAAATGGCGCGGAACGCCGTCATTGTCACCTGGGCTGCTCCACCGCTCAAAAGATGTCGTCCCAGACACGCGCTGCGCGCTTTTCCGGGATGACAAAGGTAGGGGTGTTATTTCGGAACCAGCGCGTCGTGGATCGGCGCCACCCAGGCGTCCTTGCCGATGTCGTAGGCGATGAAGTCGCTGTCGAACTGCCAGTAGGCCCAGGCCCAGCCGCGCGCCTCGGCCTCGCGAGCGGCGGCGGCGGTGTAGGCGGCGCGCGAGGCCATGTCGCCCTTGTCGTAGGCCCCGAACTCGCCCAGCAGCATCGGCCGGTCATGGGCCTTGGCCCAGGCCTGGACGCCGTCGAAATCGACTTTCATCCGCTGGCGCTCGGCGTCCGTCCCCCAGGTCACGCCGGTCTTGGGCGTGGCGGGATTCCACGGCGCGCCCTGGTGGGTGAACTCCATGGGCAGATAGTAGTGGACGGTCGCGATCAGGTGGCGGTCGCCCTCCGGCAGCTTCAGCTGGTCCAGGTGGCTGATATTGTTCCAGAAGGCGGGGCCGACGACGACGTTGCGGGTGGGATTGGTCGCCCGCACGACCGGCAGGAGTTCGGCGATCCAGGCGTTCCACACCGCGTCGGTGAGGCCCTTGCAGGGCTCGTTCAGCAGTTCGAACACCACCCGGTCCGGCGCGTCCCTGTAGTGTTCGCCGATCTGCTTCCAGAAGGCGGTCAGCCTGGGCTTGCAGGCCGCGGGGTCTTCGCCGCAGGCGTCGAAGTCGTGCTCGTCGAGGATGATGGTCAGCTTCTGGGCCAGGGCGGCGTCGACCACTTGGTCCAGGATCTTCAGCCAGGCGGGATCCAGCCGGTTGTCGGCGTCCATGTGCGCGAAGGCGTGCAGGTTCAGCCGCACGGTATCGAAGCCGCCGTCCTTGATCGTCTTGAAGTGCCGCATCTGGAAGCGGCCCTTGGCCGGGTCCTTCCACAGCGGGTCATAGCCCAGGACGTTGATGCCCCGGGTCATGGTCCTGATCTGGCCCTGAGGCGAGATTTCGCGCGCCGCGGCGGGTAGGGCGACCAAGGTCGAGACCAGGACAAGGGCGGCCAAGGGGCGGGCCAGGGCCCGGAGGGCTTTGAGCATGGCGTTTCCTCGAGGCAGCCTCCGTGGGCCGTCTATCTGACAACGTTGTCAGATTAGCCTGAAATCGCGCGCGCGCAAAACGATCCGGCGGAACTCAGGCGTCGCGACGCGCCGCTTCGGACTCGGTCTCGGGCGAGGCGGCGCGGATCAGGTCCAGCACGTCCACCAGGATCACCTGCATGGCCTTCTGGGCCGCCTCGGCGTCGCGGGCGAAGATGGCGTTGGCCACGTCCTCGTGGGAGGGGATCGAGGCGGTGCGGCCCTTGATGCGGTTGGTGAAGCGGATCGAGATCCGCAGGGCGGTGTTCACCAGTTCGTGCAGGTCGCGATAGAACGGGTTCTTGGTGGCGTTGAGGATCGCCACGTGGAAGGCGATGTCGGCCGTCAGCGGGTCGTCCTCGCCTTCGGCCGCGGTCTTCATGCGGTTCAGCGCCTTGCGGATGCCCTCCAGCCCCGCCTCGTCGGCGTTGCGGGCGGCTAGGCCGGCGGCCGCGGGCTCGATGCCCAGGCGCATCTCGGTGAACTCGGCCAGCAGGCGCAGGGAGAACTTGCGCTCCAGCATCCAGCGCAGGACGTCGGGATCCAGCAGGTTCCACTCGGCCTCGGGCTCGACCACCGTGCCGTGGCGGGGGCGGGCGCTGAGCAGGCCCTTGGCGGTCAGCATCTTGACCGCCTCGCGCGTGACCGTCCGGCTGGCGCCGAACTGCTTGGACAACTCGCCCTCGGTGGGGAAGCCGATCTGGGCGTATTCCCCCGTGACGATGGCCTGTCCCAGGGACTCGACGAGTCCATAGGTCAGACTGAGGCCTGGCTGCGTACGGATCACCAAGTTGTCGCCCCCAAAACGCTTCTCGAAACGGTCGTCGTCGGAATAGGTCTGACCTTGTGTAGCGTGCTTCGTCCACGCCCGGAACAATCATGTAAAAGCTGAAAGCCTCGCCACAACAACCGTGACGAGGCTTTCGAACTCAAGTTCGGGCGGTCGTTGGCCGAAACACCGCCGAAACCCTCACCACCAGATGGCGTAGAGGGCGATCAGGATCACGATCACGCCCAGGCCGGCGATGTTGAACCCGGTGGTGGTCTTGTAGCTGACGCCTTCCAGCGACACGACGTTGACCTCCTTCTTCTGGGGCGCGACCAGCGAGACGATGATCGCCGCGGCCAGGGTCAGCAGGAACACCAGGCCCACGCGGTTCATGAACGGGATCACGAACACGCCCATCTTGTCGGCCACGAAGAAGGCGCCCGACAGGGCCGCGCCGCCGATCGCGGCCACCAGGGCCGAGGCGGTGGTGGCGCGCTTCCAGAACAGGCCCAGCATGAAGATCACCACGATGCCCGGGGTGAAGAAGCCGGTGAAGTCCTGGATGAACTGGAACGCCTGCTCGGCCTTGCCCAGCAGCGGCTTGGCCATGACGATGCCGACGATCACCGCGATGACTGCGGTGATCCGGCCCACGGTGACCAGATGGCGCTCGCTCGAGTCGGTCTTGATCTTGGCGTAGACGTCCAGGGTGAAGATGGTGGCGATCGAGTTGATCTTGGCGGCCAGCGACGCGACGATCGCGGCGACCAGGGCCGAGAACACCACGCCCAGCACGCCGGGCGGCAGCAGCTTCATCATCTCCGGATAGGCTTGGTCGGGCTTGGCCAGGCCCGGCGCCAGCACCAGGGCGGCGATGCCCGGAAGCACCACGATCACCGGCATCAGCAGCTTCAGATAGGCGGCCAGGGCGATGCCCTTCTGGGCCTCGGCGATGTCCTTGGCGCCCAGGGCGCGCTGGATGATGTACTGGTTGAAGCCCCAGTACGAGACGTTCATCACCCACAGGCCCCCGAACAGCACGGAAAGGCCCGGCAGGTCCTTGTAGTGCGGGTTGTCCTTGCTGAGGATCATGTCGAACTTCTCGGGGAACTGGGTGGTCAGCTGGTTGAAGCCGGCCAGCAGGTCGCCGTGACCGATCTTGGTCAGCGACAGGAAGACGATGATCAGCCCGCCGGTGATCAGCAGGGCCACCTGGACGATGTCGGTCAGGGCCACGGCCTTCAGCCCGCCCCACAGCTGGTAGGCCAGGGCGAAGACGCCGATGATCACCAGGGCCTGCATCTGGTCGATGCCGGCCACGGTGTGGATGGCGATCGAGCCCAGCCACAGGATCGAGGTGAGGTTCACGAACACGTAGAGCACCAGCCAGAACACCGCCATCACATTGCGGACGCTGGGGCCGTACCGCTGCTCCAGGAACTGCGGCATGGTGCTGATGTTGTTCTTCAGGAAGATCGGCAGGAAGAACTTGCCGACGATCAGCAGGGTCAGGGCCGCCATCCACTCGTAGGAGGCGATGGCCAGGCCCAGGGCGTAGCCCGAGCCGCTCATGCCGATGATCTGTTCGGCCGAGATGTTGGCGGCGATCAGCGAGGCGCCGATCGCCCACCAGGGCAGGGCCTTGCCGGCCAGGAAGTAGTCGGTGGAGTCCTTCTTGTGGCCGCCCTTGTCGCGGCTGACCCATTGGGCCAGGCCGAAGATGGCGACGGCGTAGATCGCCAGGATGACGAAATCGATGGTTCTCACTGGGGTCCCCCCTTTAGGGCCATGTTCTCGTTGTCGCGGGTAAGACGGATCAGCTCGGGACCGTCGCGGTCCAGGCCGCGACCAGGGCCTTCGCCCGCTGGCCGACGTCCTCGGCCGTATAGCCCGGGCGGTAGAGTTCGCCGCCGACGCCGATGCCGGAGACGCCGGCCTCGATCCACGGCTTCAGATTGGCCGCGCCCACGCCGCCGACGGCGTAGACCGACACGTCCTTGGGCAGCACGTCGCGCACCGCCTTGATGTGGCCGGGACCGAAGGTGCCGGCCGGGAACAGCTTCAGCGAGCGGGCGCCGGCCTTGACGGCGACGAAGGCCTCGCTGGGCGTGGCGAAGCCCGGCATCACGGTCAGGCCCAGGCCCACGGCGTGGCTGATGACGGCGGCGTCGATGTTGGGCGTGACGATCAGCTTGCCCCCGGCGCCGGCCACCTGATCGACCACCTCGGGCGACAGCACGGTGCCGGCCCCGCACAGGGCCCGGTCGCCGAACGCGGCGCACAGCTTGCCGATGCTGACCAGCGGATCGGGCGAGTTCATCGGCACTTCGATGGCCTCGATCCCGGCCTCGACCAGGGCCGCGGCGATGTCGAGGATCTCGTCGGGCTTGACGCCGCGAAGGATCGCGACGATCGGCGGAGCCGCCTTGGGGCTGGGGCTAGGCAAGGACATGAACTCCACTGTTCTGGGCTGGCGACAAGGTTGCAAGTCCGGCCAGGACGGCGGAATCGCCGTCGACCGCCGCGCTGGAGCCGCCATGCGCGGCGATGGCCTGGGCGTAGAGGGCGCCGAGGGCCGGGGCTCCGATCAGCGACACCTGGCCCAGATCCCCGAACCAGCTGGCCGTGGCCGCGACGTCGCTTCCGATCAGCAGGCCGGACAGGAAACCCATGGCTTCGTCCTTGGGCAGGCCGTCCAGAAGCTGGCGGCTGCGGGTCTCGAAGATCAGGTGCGGCAGGCGCGCGGGGCCCTGTTCGACGATCCGGGCGACGCCGCGGGCGAACCCCTCGGGCGATTCGGGACCGTCTCCCGGAGCGGCTTTGGCGAGGATCGAGTGCTCGCGCAACAGGGCGTAGAGCTCGCCGACCGGGGCGGTCAGGAAGCTGGTGATCGCGCCGTCCTCGACCACGACCCACTTGGTGTGGGTGCCGGGCAGGGCCAGCAGGTGGCGGCCCTTGGCCAGGTCTGGGTTCAGGGCCAGGGCGCCCAGGATCTGGGTCTCCTCGCCGCGCATCACGTCCGGCCCGCCCAGGGCGTTGCGGCACGACAGGCCCGGGACGATGGCGACCGGCAGGCCGTCGGCGTCGATATGCAGCAGCCGCTCGCGGATGTCAGCGGCGTTGGCCGGGCAGGGCGCGTAGGCCGCTTCCTGCCAGCCGTTGCGCGAGCCGACCATGCCGCACAGCAGGGCCAGGGACGGCTTGGCCTCGCGCCAGTCGCCGACCAGGTCCAGGAAGGTGTCGCGTGGCGAGGCCTTGAGCGCGCCGATGCCTGGGCCGTCGCGGCGGTCCAGCACGCTCTTGCCCTGGCGCAGATAGAGCCGCAGGCGCGACGTGCCCCAGTCGCCGAAGATCGTGATCGAACTGTCCATGGGGTTCATCTAGTGCGACTCGCGGGTGACGACCGAGCCGCTGGCGCCGACCAGGAAGTCCAGATCCGCGCCCTTGTCGGCGCCCAGCACGTGGTCGATGTAGAGCTTGGCGTAGCCGCGGGTCGCCTTGGGCGCCGGCGGATCGGCGCGCCAGGCGATCAGGCGGGCGGCCAGTTCCTCGTCGGAGATCAGCAGGTTCAGCGACCGGGCCGGGCCGTCCAGTTCGATCTCGTCGCCGTTGCGGACCACGGCCAGCGGGCCGCCGGCGTCGGATTCCGGCGAGACGTGCAGGATCACCGTGCCGAAGGCCGTGCCGCTCATGCGGGCGTCGCTGATGCGGACCATGTCCTTGACGCCCTTTTCCAGCAGCTTGGTCGGCAGCGGCATGTTGCCCACTTCCGGCATGCCGGGATAGCCCTTGGGGCCGCAGCCCTTGAGCACCAGGATCGAGGTCTCGTCGACGTCCAGGGCCGGGTCGTCGATGCGGGCGCGGAAGTCCTCGATGGTCTCGAAGACCACGGCCTTGCCCCGATGGCTGCACAGCTCGGGGCTGGCGGCGCTGGGCTTCATGACCGCGCCGCCGGGGGCCAGGTTGCCGCGCAGCACCCAGATGCCGCTGTCGGGCTTCACCGGCGCTTCGATGCTGCGGATGACCTCGGCGTTGAAAACCTCGGCCGTCTCGTACTGCTCTCCGATCTGTCGGCCCGAGACGGTGAGCGCCTCGGGGTTCAGGAACGGGGCCATCTGCTTCATCACCGCCGGCAGGCCGCCGGCGTAGTGCAGGTCCTCCATCAGGAAGCGGCCCGACGGCTGCAGGTCGACCAGCAGCGGCACGTCGCGCGACAGGTTGTCGAAGTCCTCCAGCGACAGCTCGACGCCCAGGCGGCCGGCCAGGGCCAGCAGGTGGACCACGGCGTTGGTCGAACCGCCGATCGCGGCGTGCACGCGCAGGGCGTTCTCGAAGGCGGCGCGGGTGGCCACCTGCGACATGGTCAGGCCGTCATGCACCATGCGCACGATGGTGCGGCCGGTGTGGTGGGCCATGGCGGCGCGGCGGGCGTCCACCGCCGGGATCGAGGCGTTGTAGGGCAGGCACATGCCCATGGCCTCGACGATCGCCGCCATGGTCGAAGCGGTGCCCATGGTCATGCAGGTGCCGGGCGAGCGGCTCATGCCGCTCTCGGCCGACATGAATTCCGGCAGGGTCATCTCGCCGGCCCGGACGGCCTCGGAGAACTTCCACACGTCCGTGCCCGAACCGATGTCCTTGCCGCGGAACTTGCCGTTCAGCATCGGGCCGGTCGAGACGACGATGGTGGGCAGGTCGACGCTGGCCGCGCCCATCATCTGCCCCGGCGTGGTCTTGTCGCAGCCGCCCAGCAGCACGACGCCGTCGATCGGATTGCCGCGGATCGACTCCTCGACGTCCATGGCCAGCAGGTTGCGGAACAGCATGGCGGTCGGCCGCATCTGGGTCTCGCCCAGCGACATCGCCGGAAATTCCAGCGGCAGGCCGCCGGCCTCCCACACGCCGCGCTTCACGTGCTCGGCCAGATCACGCAGGCCCGCGTTGCAGGGCGTGATCTCCGACCAGGTGTTGCAGATGCCGATCACCGGCCGCCCGTCGAACACGTCGTCCGGCAGGCCCTGGCTCTTCATCCAGCTGCGATGGATGAACCCGTCGCGATCCAGCTTGCCATAGCTGTGACCGCTGCGGAACCGACCGCCCCCGTTTCCCTGACTCATGATCCGCCCTAACGCCGCGGCCCAAGCCGCTCGAACTCGTTCGCCGCATTTATAGTATTATAATGATGATCGCAAACGCCTGGGACGTCGTGACGCATTGCGAAAAACGACCTGAGGCTGTGATTCTCCAGGCGGTACGCGGGTTTGCTGCAAGGCCTGTGGCCCAAAAGTCGCCCTGTCTCGCCGAAATGATAGCGCTATCAATTTCAGCTTGTCAGTCCCAATTATATGACTAAATGTCGAAAACAGATCGTGTGACCGCTGCGTGCGGCGCACGTCACCGACGCCTTCGAGAGCGTCGGGACGGATCTCATCTGGGGGAAGGAAACCGGAATGTCGCCTCGCAATACCCGTCGCAACGCCATGCTCATGGGCGCGTCAGCGCTCGTCATCTGCGGGGCGCTGCCCGCCATCGCCGCCGCTCAGACGGCCGCCGCTCCCGCGCAGAACGTGGACACGGTCGAAGAAGTCGTGGTCACCGGCATCCGCGCCAGCCTGAAGTCGGCGCAGGAAATCAAGAAGAACTCCGAGCAGATCGTCGATTCGATCACCGCCCAGGACATCGGCGCCCTGCCGGACCGCAGCGTTTCCGAAGCTCTGCAGCGTATCCCGGGCGTGACGCTCCAGCGCACCAACGAAAACCGCGATCCCGCCCGCCTGGCCTCCGAAGGCGGCGGCGTGTTCATCCGCGGCCTGTCGTGGGTCCGCAGCGAGACCAACGGCCGCGACATCTTCTCGGCCAACAACGGCCGCGCCCTGTCGTTCGAAGACGTGTCCGCCGACCTGCTGGCCGGCGTCGACGTGTACAAGAACCCCTCGGCGGAACTGATCGAAGGCGGCATCGGCGGCATCGTCAACCTGCGCACCCGCAAGCCCTTCGACTCCAACAAGCGCCTGCTGGCCTTCTCGGCCGACTACAACTACGCCGACCTGCGCGACAAGGGCTTCGCGTCCGGCAACGTGCTCTATAGCGACCGCTGGAACACCAATATCGGCGAGTTCGGCCTGCTGCTGTCGGGCAGCATCGGCAACATCGGCAACCGCACCGACAGCGTCCAGACCGGCCGCTTTGAAGAGCGTACGCTCGACGCCACCCAAGCCGCGCAGGTGGGCAAAAGCGCGGGCGACAAGGTCTACATCCCCAACTCGATCGGCTGGCGCCGCATCGACTGGCAGCAGAAGCGCACGGCCTTCGCCGGCGCCCTGCAATGGCGTCCGAACGACCAGTGGGAAGCCACCTTCCAAGTGCTGACCGCCAAGGCTGACCCGCACGACATCGAACGCGCCCTGGGCGACACCGACGGCGGCTACGCCGCCACGGGCCCGGGCTTCAAGTACGACAGCCAAGGCGCGATCACGAACGGCACGATCAACAACTTCCACCTGACCGCCGACACTCGATACGGCGAGCAGCACAAGAAGACCGAAGACTACGGCTTCAACGTGAAGTTCACCCCGAATGACCGCTGGGCCTTCAGCGCCGACGCCCAGTACATCAAGTCGCACGCTTCGGTGCTGAGCATGACGGCGTTCACGCAGATGGACCCCACGGTGGCGTCCAGCCTGACCTTCGACATTTCCGGCGATGATCCGGTCCTGAAGCTGAACCAGGCCACCGACACCACGCGGACCCAGTCCGCCTACTGGTGGGCGGCGGCGATGGACCACATCGAGGACAATAGCGCCGACTCCAAGGCGCTCCGCGCCGACGCCGAATATACCTTCGAGGACGACAGCTGGCTGAAGTCGTTCCGTTTCGGCGTGCGTGGCACCGACAAGACCTCGCTCACCCGCCAGACGGGATGGAACTGGGGCCTGTTGAGCAACCAGTTCTGGCTGAACAACGGCAATACCGTCTATCTGAACGAGACGGGCTATGACGCCACGCACCAGAGCCCCAACTTGCCGCTGCAGTCGGAGCTCATCAACTACAACGACTTCTTCCGCGGCAAGGTGCAGCTGCCGGGCGTCGGCTGGTTCCCGGCCGAAGGCCTGGTCAGCAATGGCGCGGCCCACGCCTACAGCTATCTGCAGAACACCCAAAGCGCGGGCTGGGGCTGGGCGCCTCTGACCGAGGCCAGCTACGCCAACGCCTCTCCGGCCGGGGATAATCCCAACGGGGGCACCAACCGTCAGGGCGAAAAGACCAAGGCCATCTACGCCTTGCTGCGCTTTGGTCATGACGAAACCCCGGTGGGCCGCATGGACGGCAATGTCGGCGTCCGCGTGGTGAAGACCGAAGTGGACGGCGGCGACCAGATCATCAAGGTCGCGGCTCTTCAGGGGACGCCTGGGGCCTGCGCCGCGGTGACGCCGGCCATCTCGTGCACGGCGTTCAACAACGCCTACGCCTTTACTCAGGGCGGCTCGATCGCCGGTGGTTCGTCGTCGAACAGCTATACCGACGTGATGCCCAGCGCCAACGTGCGGTTCTTCCTGAAGGACGACCTTCAACTGCGCCTGGCCGCGGCCAAGGCGATCGTGCGGCCGACCTTCAGCCAGATGCAGTCCTACACCAACCTGAGCTTCAATTTTGAAGCGGACGGTTTCACGCCGAAGTCCATCGATCCGCGGACCGGCAGCGGCGGCAACCCGCTGCTGAAGCCGACCAAGTCGAACCAGTTCGACGCCAGCCTGGAGTGGTACTTCAACCCCGCGGGCAGCCTGACGTTCGCGACGTTCTACAAGGACATCTCGAACTACATCTTCATGGGCAACGCCACCGAGACCTACACCTCGGGCGGCCAGACCTATTCGTTCCTGGTCAGCCGCAACATGAACGGCTCCAGCGGCACGATCAAAGGCTTCGAACTGGCCTACACCCAGTTCTACGACTTCCTGCCGGGTCCGCTCAGCGGCTTGGGCCTGCAAGCCAACTTCACCTATGTCGACAGCAATGGCGGCAAGAATACCGCCATCAACCTCAACGAGTCGTCGCAGGTCGCCGGCGCCGCGGACCAGACCCTGCCGCTCGAGGGCCTGTCCAAGACCAGCTACAACGTCACGCTGCTGTATGAAAAGTACGGCATCTCGGCGCGGCTGGCCTACAACTGGCGCGAGCGCTATCTGCTGACTACCTCGGCGGCCAACATCCAACGGCCGGTCTGGTCGGAAGACTACGGCCAGCTGGACGGGTCGATCCTCTACTCGCTCACCCCGCAGTACAAGATCGGGATCCAGGCGACCAACATCCTCAACGCCCGGACCTATCTGGACGTGGGCGGTGCGAACCTGGCTCCGCGCTACAGCTGGACCGACACTGATCGCCGCGTCGCGGTGCTCCTGCGCGCCAGCTTCTAGGACGTAAGACGTTCCAGCGCCTCTCTCGCGGTCTTCCTGGCGCGCCCAGGCAGATCGCGGGGGAGGCGTTCGACGTTCTGGGCGCCCGTCGCCGGGCGTTGCATAGTCCGGCGTGGCGGTGGGAGGGCGTGGCTTGGACAATCGCATTCGCAAGATCGTCATCGTCGGCGGCGGGACCGCCGGCTGGATGGCGGCGGCTGCGTTCAGCAAGCTGCTGGGCAAGGATTTCGTCGAGACCGTGCTGATCGAGTCCGATCAGATCGCCACGGTCGGCGTGGGCGAGGCGACCATCCCGCCCATCCGTTATTTCAATGAGAGGCTCGGCCTGGATGAAGCCGACTTCGTTCGCCAGACCCAGGCCACCTTCAAGCTAGGGATCGACTTCCAGGACTGGGGAACGATCGGCCACCGCTTTTTTCACGGCTTCGGCGACTTCGGGGCCGACATCCAGGCGATCGGCGCGCACCACTACTGGCGAAGGCTGCAGAACCAGGGCGAGCGGTTTTCGCTTGAAGACCTGTCGATGCCGACCCAGGCGGCCTATCGCAACAAATTCGTGCCGCCCAATCCCGACCCGCGGTCGGTGATGCATGACTATTCCTACGCCTTCCACTTCGACGCCTCGCTGTATGCCCGCTACCTGAGAGGCTATGCGCAGGCGCGGGGCGTCACGCGGATCGAGGGGCGCATCGTCGATGTCCAACTGCGCGGGACCGATGGCTTCATCGAGGCCGTGGTGCTGGAGGGCGGCGTCCGCGTCGAAGGCGACCTGTTCATCGACTGCTCGGGGTTCCGCGGGCTGCTGATCGAGGGCGCGCTGAAGACCGGCTATGAAGACTGGTCCCATTGGCTGCCCTGCGACCGCGCGATCGCCGCGGGCTGCGGCTCGGGCGGCGACGGCCTGACGCCCTACACCCGCACCACCGCTCGAGCGGCGGGCTGGCGCTGGCGCATCCCGTTGCAGCACCGCACCGGCAATGGCTATGTCCACTGCAGCCAGTTCGTCAGCGAGGACGAGGCGGTCTCCGACCTGCTGTCCAACCTGGACGGGCCGTTGATCGGCCAGCCCCAGACGATCCGTTTCACGCCCGGCCAGCGGCTGAAGGCCTGGAACAGGAACTGCGTCGCCGTGGGCCTGGCGAGCGGCTTCATCGAGCCCCTGGAATCAACCTCGATTAACCTCATCCAGACGGCTGTCGGCCGGCTGCTGGATTTCTTCCCGAACAAGGACTTCGACCCGGTCCTGATCGACGAGTTCAATCGCCTGTCGCGACAGGAGATGGAGCACGTCCGTGACTTCATCATCCTGCACTACAAGCTGACCGACCGCACCGACAGCGGCCTTTGGGACTATTGCCGGGCGATGGCGATCCCCGACGCGCTGGCCCATCGGCTTGAGGTCTTCCAACGCGCCGGTCGCCTGGTGACCCACGACGATGACGGCTTCGCCCCGCCCAGCTGGCTGGCGATCTTCAACGGCCTGAAGGTCGTGCCGCAGCGCTACGACCCGCTGGTCGACCGGATGGGCGTCGAGGAGATCCGCGCGCTGCTGGCCGGTCGACGCGCGGCCATCCTGCGCGCGGCCGAAGCCATGCCGGACCAGCGGACGTTCATCGACAAGGTCTGCCGGGCCGAGCCCCCGGCCGCCTGAACACAAGGACAGCACCGCGCATGACCGGCAAGAGCATTCGCAAGATCGTCATCGTGGGCGGCGGCACGGCCGGCTGGATGGCGGCGGCGGGCCTGTCACGCGCGCTGCGCGAGCATCAACCCCAGCCCCTCAAGGTCGAGATCCAGCTGGTCGAGTCCGAGGAGATCGGCACAGTCGGGGTGGGGGAGGCGACCATTCCGCCCCTGATCCTGTTCAACCAGTTCCTGGGCGTGAACGAGGACGAGTTTGTCCGCGCGACCCAGGCGACCTTCAAGCTGGGTATCGAGTTCGTCGACTGGACGCGGCTGAACCATCGCTACCTCCACCCGTTCGGCCGCTACGGCGCCGACCTGGCTAGCAGCGCCTTTCACCAATACTGGCTCAAGCTGAGGAGCCTGGGCGACCCCAGCGACCTTGGCGACTACTCCTTGCCCACCCTGGCGGCCAGGCTGCGCCGCTTCGACCGGCCGACGGCGAACTCGGCGTCGATCATGTCGACCTACTCCTATGCGTTCCATTTCGACGCCGGACTCTACGCCAAGTTCCTGCGTGGATACGCCGAAGCGCGGGGCGTCGAACGCGTGGAGGGCAAGGTCGTCGATGTGAGCCTGCGCGGCGAGGACGGCTTCATCCGGTCGATCACCCTGGCCGACGGCCGGGTGCTGGAAGGCGACCTGTTCATCGACTGCTCGGGCTTTCGGGGACTGCTGATCGAGCAGGCCCTGAAGACCGGCTACGACGACTGGTCGAACTGGCTGCCGTGCGACCGCGCGGTGGCGGTCCAGAGCCAGAGCGTCGAGGATCTGACGCCGTTCACGCGGGCCACCGCCCATGCCGCCGGCTGGCGGTGGCGCATCCCGCTGCAGCACCGCGTCGGCAACGGCTATGTCTATTCCAGTCCCTTCATCAGCGACGACGAGGCCGCGGCGACCCTGCTGGGCGAACTCGACGGCGAGCCCTGCATCGATCCCCGGTTCCTAAGGTTCACCGCCGGCCGCCGTCGCCGGTACTGGAACAAGAACTGCGTCGCCCTGGGCCTGGCCAGCGGGTTCATGGAGCCGCTGGAATCGACCAGCATCCACCTGATCCAGACGGGGATCACCAAGCTGATCCAGCTGTTCCCGGACCGGACCTTCAGCCCCGTGCTGCTCGACGAGTACAACCGCCTGACCGATCAGGAATACGAGAAGATCCGCGACTTCCTGGTGCTGCACTACCACGCCAACGAGCGCACCGACTCGCCGCTCTGGCGGCAGGTGCGTGAAATGCCGATCCCCGACAGCCTGGCGCACAAGATGGAACTGTTCCGTGAGACCGGACGGCTGGCCTCCATGGGCCAGGACCTGTTCCAGGAGCCCAGCTGGCTCGCCGTGCTGATCGGCCAGAACGTGATGCCGCGGGCGTACGATCCCCTTGTCGACCTGATGGACGCGGGCGTGGTGGAGAAGAACCTCAGGGCGATGAGGATCGCGATGCGCCAAGCCGCGGAGGCCATGCCGTCGCACCGGGATTTCATCGCCGCTCATTGCGCGGCGCCGGACCTGCCGCCACGCTGGAAATGACTCCTAGCGGGTCAGGAAAGCCTTGCTAGGAAATTGTCGTACTTATACGAATGATAGCGCTAACAACAGATTTGCGGCGAGGTCCCCGACCTCTGGAACGCTGACGACTCGGGAGGTGACACTTGGCCAGACGGACCTGGAATCTTGATCGGCTGCGACTTGGAGCGGTCAGCGCGATGGCGCTTCTGGCCCTGGCCGGGGCGCCCGCCCATGCCGCCGACCTGCCCAGGCTGGTCGAGAAGGGCGGCCGTCACGCCTTGATGGTCGACGGCGCGCCGTTCCTGATGCTGGGCGTCCAGGCCAACAACGCCGCCAACTATCCCTCGCAGCTTCCCAAGGTGTGGCCGGCCGTGAAGGCCCTGCACGCCAACACCCTGGAGATCCCGGTCGCCTGGGAGCAGATCGAGCCGGTCGAGGGCAAGTTCGACTTCTCCTATGTCGACGTGCTGCTGAAGCAGGCCCGCGACAACGACGTGAAGCTGGTCCTGCTGTGGTTCGGCACCTGGAAGAACAACGGCCCGCAGTACGCGCCCGAATGGGTCAAGCTGGACAACAAGCGCTTCCCGCGGGTGATCAACGCCAAGGGCGAGGTCAAGAACTCGCTGTCGCCGCACTTCCCGGCCACGCTGGAGGCCGACAAGAAGGCCTTCGTCGCCCTGATGCGCCACCTGAAGGCGGCCGATCCGGATCACACGGTGATCATGATCCAGCCCGAGAACGAGACCGGCACCTACAACGCCGTCCGCGACTATTCCCCCACCGCGCAGAAGCTGTTCGAAGGTCCCGTGCCGGCCCAGCTGGTCAAGGCCATGGGCAAGAAGCCGGGAACCTGGTCGGCGGTGTTCGGCAAGGACGCCGACGAGTTCTTCCATGCCTGGTCGATCGGCCGGTTCGTCGATGAGGTCGCCGCGGCCGGCAAGCGCGAGCTGCCGCTGCCGATGTACGTCAACGCCGCCCTGCGCGACCCCTTCAAGGATCAGGACCCGTTCACCTATTCGTCGGGCGGACCCACCTGGAACGTGCTGGACGTCTGGAAGGCGGCCGCGCCGTCGATCGACGCGCTGGCGCCCGACATCTACATGCGCGAGAGCGCCAGCGTCCGGAAGACGCTGGAGCAGTACGGCCGTCCCGACAACGCCCTGTTCGTGCCGGAGATCGGCAGCGACAAGGGCTTCGCCCGCTATGTCTACGACGTGCTGGGCCACCACGGGATCGGCTTCTCGCCGTTCGGCCTCGACTACACCGGCTATTCCAACTACCCGCTGGGCGCCAAGCAGGTGGACGCCGAGACGCTGCAGAACTTCGGCGTGCACTATCGGCTGCTGGCCCCGATGGCCCGCGAGTGGGCCAGGCTGTCCTATACGGGTGACGTCTGGGGCGCGGGCGAGGCCGACGACCGCAAGGCCGAGACCCTGAAGCTGGGCGATCGCTGGACGGCCACGATCTCGTACGGCGAGTGGCAGTTCGGCTCGATGGACGCGCCTTGGATGGGCAAGGCTGAAAAGCAGCCAGGCCGTGAGATCCCCGACGGCGGCGCCCTGATCGCCCAGCTGTCGGCCAACGAGTTCCTGGTCACCGGCTACCGCGCCCGCGTCACCTTCGGCTCGGCCAAGGACGAGCGGTTCATGCTGGCCCGGGTCGAGGAAGGCCACTTCGAGAACGGCCAGTGGGTATTCGACCGGGTGTGGAACGGCGATCAGGTCGACTATGGACTGAACCTGACCACCCTGCCGCAAGTGCTGAAGGTCAAGCTGGCCGCCTACTGACGTCCGCGATGCAAGCGCCAATCCCGATTTCACCAGGGACGCGGCGATAAAAATCAAAAATCTAGGGGAAGAACTCGATGCGCATGTTGTCCAAGGCCTTTCTGACCGGCCTGACGCTCACCCTCCTGGCCTCGACCAGCGCCCTGGCGCTGGACGGCGGCTTCGAGAAGACCGCCGATGGGGTGGTCGTGACCCCCGCCTCGGGGCCCGCCAAGAAGGTGCGGCTGCAGGTGATGGGCGAGCGCGCCTTCCACGTCACGGCCACCCCGACCGACAGCCTGGACACGCCCCCCAGCCTGATGGTCACGGCCAAGCCGGGCGGCGCGTTCACGGTCGAGGAAGCGGGCGGCAAGGTCGTGGTCAAGGCCGGCAAGGCCTCGGCCGAGGTGTCGCTGGCCGACGGCCAGGTCAGCTTCCGCGACGCGGCCGGCAAGCTGGTCCTGGCCGAAAACGGCCGGCGTCCGTTCAAGCCCGAGACCATCGACGGCAAGACGTTCTACAGCGTCAGTCAGCAGTTCAATCCGGGCACGGACGAAGCCTTCTACGGCCTGGGCCAGCACCAGAACGGCCAGATGAACTACAATGGCCAGGACGTCGAACTGGCGCAGTACAACCGCGACATCGCCGTGCCGTTCGTGCTGTCCACCCGCAACTACGGCCTGCTGTGGGAAAACAACGGCATCACCCGCTTCGGCGACCCGACGCCCTATGACGTGGCCTCGCGGGACCTGAAGATCTTCGACGCGGCCGGCAAGGCCGGGGGCTTCACGGCCAAGTACTATGTCAACGGCGCGCTGAAGCTGACCCGGACCGAGAAGGACATCGACTACCGCTTCCTGAAGGACGTGCCCAACTGGCCGGCCGAGCTGCTGGGACCGGACAAGAAGCCGCTGAAGGGCGCGCGGGTGGTCTGGGAAGGCGCGGTCGAGGCCCCGGTCGGCGGGGGGCAGAAATTCAAGCTCTATTCCAGCGGCTACGCCAAGCTCTATGTCGACGGCAAGCTGGCGATCGACCGCTGGCGACAGAACTGGAACCCCTGGTACCACAACTTCACCGCCCCGATGCAAGCCGGGACCCGCCACAAGATCCGCGTCGAGTGGGATCCGGACCAGGGCTATATCGGCCTGCTGCACAACAACCCGATCCCGGCGGCCGACCAGAAGTCGCTGACCATGACCTCGGACGTCGCCCATGCGGTCGACTACTATTTCGTGACGGGCGGCGACCTGGACCAGGTGGTGGGCGGCTATCGCGAACTGACCGGCAAGGCCGTGGCCCTGCCGCGCTGGGCCTATGGCTTCTGGCAGAGCCGCCAGCGCTACGAGACACAGGACCAGATCGTCGGGGTGCTCAAGGAATACCGCGACCGCAAGCTGCCGATCGACAACGTCGTCATGGACTGGCGCTACTGGAAGGACGACGCCTGGGGCAGCCACAAGTTCGACGAGACCCGCTTCCCCGATCCCAAGAAGATGGTGGACGACATCCATGCGATGAACGGCCACATCATGATCTCGATCTGGCCGAAGTTCTATCCGACCACGGATCACTTCAAGGAGTTCGACGCGAAGGGCTTCATGTACAAGCGCAACATCGAGCAGGGCGCGCTGGACTGGGTCGGGCCGGGCTATCTGAACTCGTTCTACGACCCCTATCCCAAGGAAGCGCGCGACATCTACTGGCGCCAGGTCAAGGAAAGCCTGAAGGGCTTCGGCATCGACGCCTGGTGGATGGACAGCGACGAGCCGGACATGCACTCCAACCTGGACATCCCCGAGCGCACCCTGCGCATGGGGCCGACGGCGATCGGGCCGGGCGCGGAGTTCTTCAACTCCTACCCGCTGATCCACACCCAGGGGGTGTTCGAGGGCGAGCGTCAGCTGGACCCCGACAAGCGCAGCTTCATCCTGTCGCGCTCGGGCTTCGGCGGCATCCAGCGCAACGGCGTGGCCCTATGGAGCGGCGACGTGGTCGCGCGCTGGGACGACCTGAAGGACCAGATCTCGGCCGGCGTGAACCTGTCGATGTCGGGCATTCCCAACTGGACCACCGACATCGGCGGCTTCTCGGTCGAGGACCGCTACACCAACAAGGATCCGGCCCATTGGGCCGAATGGCAGGAGCTGAACCTGCGCTGGTTCCAGTTCGGCGCCTTCAGCCCGCTGTTCCGCAGCCACGGCGAGTTCCCGTACCGCGAGATCTACAACCTCGCCGACGAGGGGACCGAGGTCTACAAGAGCCTGGCCTGGTACGACGAGCTCCGCTACCGGCTGATGCCCTATGTCTACACCCTGGCGGCCGACACCTATCAGCGCGACGGGATCATGATGCGCGGCCTGGTGATGGACTTCCCGGCCGACAAGACCGCACGCGACGTCAATGACGAGTACCTGTTCGGCAAGGCGTTCCTGGTCGCCCCCGTGACGCAGTTCAAGGCCCGCTCGCGGTCGGTCTACCTGCCCGCCGGGGCCAGCTGGTACGACTTCGAGACCGGCAAGGCGTTCAAGGGCGGCCAGACCATCAAGGCCGACGCGCCGCTGTCGCGCATGCCGCTGTTCGTGAAGGCCGGCTCGATCGTGCCGACCACCGTGGTCCAGCAGTATGTCGGCGAGCAGCCCGACGCCCCGCTGACCGTGGTGGTCTATACGGGCGCCGACGGAACGTTCGAGCTCTACGAGGACGACGGCCTCAGCAACGGCTACGCCCGCGGCGCCTGGAGCCGGATCCCGATGAGCTTCGACAACGCCACCGGCCGCCTGACGATCGGCGCGCGCTCGGGATCGTTCAAGGGCATGGTCGACAAGCGGACGATCAAGGTCCGCTTCATCGGCTCGGGCGCCAAGCCGGTCGACTTCGACGCGGCGGACAAGACCGTGGAGTACGCCGGCCAGCCGGTGGTGGTGACGCGGAAGTAGGTGCGCATCTGAGGTCCTCCCCCTGTGGGGGAGGGCTTGGAGCCTAAGCCTGCACCACCAGCTTGCGCGTGATCAGCTCGGCCGCGTTCACACGCTCGCCGCCCGGCTCCATCACTTCCAGGTGCACGTGGTCGGTGATGCCGGGATAGTGGCCTTGCAGGCTCTGGTCGGTCCCGATGACCTCGCCCAGCCGCACGGTCTGGCCGACCTCGACGCCGGGGGTCACGTAGAAGGCGCGGGCCACGTAGCCCAGGGCCGGGTTGCTGATCTCGACGAACTTCAGGTCGCTGGATCCGGCGTAGGCGTAACCGATCTTGGTCACGTAGCCGGACATCGGGGCCTTCACCGCCTGGCCGGCCGTGGCCACGTAGTCGACGCCCTCGTGGTTGCGCGAGCCGCCGTCGCGGCGGGCGCCGAACTGGCCGTCGCCGAACTCGTCGTGGCCGCGCGGAAGGCCGCCCGTGGGATTGGCGAAGTCGGGGGCGCCGTCGCCGTCGATGTCCGAGCCGCTCCAGACCAGTTCCTTGCGAACCGGCCTCTGCGGCTTGGCGGCCATCTCGGCCAGCAGACGCTGGACGACCGGCGACGGGCCCTTGGCCTTGTGCGGGTTTTCCATCGCCGCCACCACCATCGGAGCGAAGACCAGGGCCAGGCCCAGCGCGCCGCGCGCCCAAGGGACGAGTCTGTGCGGGGCGAGTGTCTTCGCATCCGATGCTTGCATCAAATCGTCCTGAAGTTGTTGGTGGATCGTTTTGGAGTGTTGGGCGTTTTGGTCGGTTAATCGCCAGATAAGGCGAAGACATGGCAAGCCAAGTGCGACCCGCGGTCGCGCACGTGTGCGGCTGTGCTTGAAGCTCTACTGAGCGTTGTTGGCGAGCGGTTGGCTAGACCCTGTGCAGGGCGATGCTCAATGCTCTGGTTTCGGCGGCAATATCGAGCGTTGCTGTCTCGTCCGCGTCGACAAGGACCACGTCCAGTTCGGCGAGGTTCCCCACACCTTCCAGCATCAAGACGAGCCTCGGTCCGTCCGGGGCCGCGCCGGGATCGCCGCGCCAGGGCTCGACCCGCGCGGTCCAGGCGCCGCGCCGGACCATGACGTTGAGGTCGCGGATCGGCCCGGCCGTCAGGCGCGCGACGACAGCGGCCTCGCCCGGGAAGGCGAAGGGCGCGCCGGGTTCCAGCCGGACCGTCCGCCCCTCGATCTCCAGCGCCAAGCCGTCGCCGTCGATCACCGTCAGCAGCCGGTCGACGCCGGGAAAGGTCGAGAACGGCCCGTCGGCGGCGACGTCGGCCAGGCTGACCCGCCAGTCGAAGCCGTCCAGGCCCGAGCTCGGCGGCCAGGCGGCGACCTCGCGGGTGACGCCGCCGCCGTTTTTCCACGGCGTGGCGGCCCGGTCGGCGGCGCGCGGGATGCGCACTACAGGATGCCCGGCAGGTCCAGCCCATGCTCCCGGGCGCAGTCCCTGGCGATCGCGTAGCCGGCGTCGGCGTGGCGCATGACGCCGCTGGCCGGGTCGTTCCACAGCACCCGTTCGATGCGCCTGGCGGCGGCTTCCGTGCCGTCGCAGACGATGACCATCCCCGCGTGCTGCGAGAAGCCCATGCCCACCCCGCCGCCGTGGTGCAGCGACACCCAGGTGGCGCCCGAGGCGGTGTTGAGCAGGGCGTTCAGCAGGGGCCAGTCCGACACCGCGTCCGAGCCGTCCATCATCCCCTCGGTCTCACGGTTGGGCGACGCGACCGAGCCGGAGTCCAGGTGATCGCGGCCGATCACCACCGGGGCCTTCAGCTCGCCCGAGGCGACCATGGCGTTGAAGGCCAGGCCCAGCCGGTGGCGATCGCCCAGGCCAACCCAGCAGATGCGGGCGGGCAGGCCCTGGAACTTGATCTTCTCGGCGGCCATGTCGAGCCAGTGGTGCAGGTGGGGATTGTCGGGGATCAGTTCCTTGACCTTGGCGTCGGTCTTCCTGATGTCCTCCGGATCGCCCGACAGCGCCGCCCAGCGGAACGGCCCGATCCCCCGGCAGAACAGCGGGCGGATATAGGCTGGCACGAATCCGGGGAAGTCGAAGGCGTTCGTCACGCCTTCCTCCAGCGCCATCTGGCGGATGTTGTTGCCGTAGTCGACGGTGGGCACGCCGGCGGCCTGGAAGTCGAGCATGGCCCTGACGTGCACCGCCATCGAGGCGCGGGCGGCGCGGTTCACCGTTTTGGGCTCGCGCTCCTTGGCGGCGGCCCACTGGTCCAGGGTCCAGCCCGCCGGCAGGTAGCCGTTGATCGGGTCGTGGGCGCTGGTCTGGTCGGTCAGCAGGTCGGGGCGGACGCCGGCGGCGAACATCGCCGGCAGCAGCTCGGCGGCGTTGCCCTGCAGGCCGACCGAGATCGGAGTGCGGTTTCGACAGGACTCCTCGATCCAGGCCAGGGCTTCGTCCAGGCGCTCGGTGGCCTTGTCCAGGTAGCCGGTGCGCAGCCGCATCTCGATCCGCGAGGGCTGACACTCGATGGCCAGGCACGAGGCCCCGGCCATCACCGCCGCCAGGGGTTGGGCCCCGCCCATGCCGCCCAGGCCGGCGGTCAGCAGCCACTTGCCGGCCAGGTCGCCGCCATGGTGCTGGCGGCCCATCTCGACGAAGGTCTCGTAGGTGCCCTGAACGATGCCCTGGGCGCCGATATAGATCCACGAGCCGGCGGTCATCTGGCCGTACATGGCCAGGCCCTTGCGATCCAGCTCGTTGAAATGCTCCCAGGTCGCCCAGCGCGGCACCAGGTTGGAATTGGCGATCAGCACGCGGGGTGCGTCGGGATGGGTGCGGAACACGCCGACCGGCTTGCCCGACTGGACCAGCAGGGTCTCGTCGTCATTGAGCCGGCGCAGGGTCTCGACGATCTTGTCGTAGCTCTCCCAGTCCCGCGCCGCGCGGCCGATGCCGCCATAGACCACCAACTCCTCGGGCCGCTCGGCGACGTCGGGATGCAGGTTGTTCATCAGCATCCGCAGCGGGGCCTCGGTCAGCCAGGACTTGGCGGTGAGTTCCGTGCCGGTGGCGGGGCGGATGACGCGAGTGTTGTCGAAGCGGGTCATGCGGGGTCTCGTTGGAGGCTTGTTGGGCCGCCCTCGTCCTTCGACAAGCTCAGGATGAGGGCTACTGGGCGTCATTCGAAACCTCATCCTGAGCTTGTCGAAGGACGAGGTTTCGTTCCGAGGTCAGGTACTGTTCGAGAAGGCGATGCAGGCCTTCAGCACATCGCTGAGCGCCGCTTGCAGCGGCGCGGCGCGGGCGAGATCGTAGGGCGTCGGCCAGGTCTCGGGCGTCAGGGCCACGGGCTCGTCGATATAACCTCGGCAGGCCAGCTCCATCTGGACGGCGTGGACGCCGGTTTTCGGCCGGCCATAACGGCGGGTGATCCAGCCGCCCTTGAACCGGCCGTCGGTGACGCGCGGCAGGCCCGTGGCGTCGCAGGCGCTTTCGACGGCGCGGGTCAGGTCCGGATCGCAGGCCGCGCCGCTGTTGGTCCCGATGTTGAACTGCGGCAGCTCGCCGTCGAACAATCGCGGCGCCCGCGAGCGGATCGAGTGGGCGTCGTACAGCACCACCTTGCCGTGACGCGCGACCAGCCGGTCGAGCTCGGCCTGGAGGCCGGCGTGGTACGGATCGAAGAAGGCGGTGCGGCGCGCGGCGATCTCGGCGGCGTCCGGTTCCTCGCCAGGGCGATAGAGGGGCTCGCCGTCGAAGGTGTCGACCGGGCACAGGCCGGTGGTGGCCTGGCCGGGGTACAGCGACAGGCCCGACGGATCGCGGTTGACGTCGATCACCGTGCGCGAGACCTCGGTGCGGACCACCGTGGCGTCCAGGCCGTCGGCGAAGGCGTAGAGCTCGCCCAGCCACCAGTCGGCGTCCTTGCGCGCCAGCCACGGCGAGACCAGCCGCGCCTCGATGTCCGAGGGGATCTGTGTGCCCGCGTGCGGGATGCTGACGACCAGCGGGGCGTCACCGCGGGCGATGTGGAGCCAATCCATCTCACTCATGCCGTCATCCCGGACAAGCCCGGCGAAGCCGGGCGCAGATCCGGGACCGCCGGACGCGCTGAGCTCAGGCGTCGGCCCCGGATCTGCGCGCTTCGCGCTTGTCCGGGATGACAACCTTGGGCGTGGCGAAAGGTGCTCATCCCTCCACCCCCGGCAACGTGATCGCCGAAGCCGCCGCCACGACCGCCCCCGACCGCACCAGGGCGTTGGCGGCCTCCATGTCCGGATGGAAGTGGCGGTCGTCCGACAGGTGCGGGACCTGGGCGCGCAGCGCCCGCCGCACGGCCTCCAGGGCCGGGCTCGAGGCCAGGGGGGCGTGGAAGTCGCAGCCCTGCGCCGCCGCCAGCAGCTCGATGCCGATCACCGCCTCGGCCGCCTCGACCATGGCCAGCAGGCGCCGCGCGCCGTGGGCGGCCATCGACACGTGGTCCTCCTGGTTGGCCGAGGTCGGGATCGAGTCGACGCTGGCCGGATAGGCCTTCTGCTTGTTCTCCGAGACCAGGGCCGCGGCCGTGACCTGCGGGATCATGAAGCCGGAGTTCAGGCCCGGCTTGGGCGTCAGGAAGGCCGGCAGGCCCGAGCAGGCGGGATCGACCAGCATGGCGATGCGGCGCTCGGCGATCGAGCCGATCTCGCAGACCGCCAGGGCGATCATGTCGGCGGCGAAGGCCACGGGCTCGGCGTGGAAGTTGCCGCCCGACAGCGCCTCGTCCGTATCAGGGAAGATCAACGGGTTGTCCGAAACACCGTTGGCCTCGGTGGCGAGGGTCGCCGCCGCCTGCCGCAGCACGTCGAGCGCCGCGCCCATCACCTGCGGCTGGCAGCGCAGGCAGTAGGGATCCTGCACCCGCGTGTCGCCCTCGCGGTGGGAGTCGCGGATCGTCGAACCGGCCATCAGGGCGCGCAGGGCGGCGGCGGTCTCGATCTGGCCGGGCTGGCGGCGCAGGACGTGGATGCGTGGATCGAACGGGGTGTCCGAACCCTTGGCCGCCTCGGTGGCCAGGGCGCCGGTGACCAGGGCCGACTGGAACAATCGCTCGGCGTCGAACAGGGCGGCCAGGGCGTTGGCGGTCGAGAACTGGGTGCCGTTCAGCAGGGCCAGGCCTTCCTTGGGACCCAGCGTCAGGGGCTTCAGGCCCGCTTCGGCGAGAGCCTGGCCGGCCGGCAGGCGCCGGTCGCCGACGAAGATCTCGCCGACCCCGATCAGGGTCGCGGCCATGTGGGCCAGTGGAGCCAGGTCGCCCGAGGCTCCGACCGAGCCCTGGCACGGCGTGACCGGCGTCAGGCCCTTCACGAGCATCGCTTCCAGCAGGTCGGTCGTCGCCGGCCGCACGCCCGACGCGCCCTGGGCCAGGCTGGCCAGCTTCAGGGCCATCATCAGCCGGACCACGGGAACCGGCGACGGCGCGCCCGTGCCGGCGGCGTGCGACAGGACGATGTTGCGCTGCAGGGTCTCCAGGTCGGCGTCGCCGATCCGCACGCTGGCCAGCTTCCCGAAGCCGGTGTTGATCCCGTAGACCGGCGCGCCCTTGGCCAGGATGCGCTCGACGGCGGCGGCGCTCCGCGCGATCACCGGCGCGGCGCCGAGATGGAGGCGAGCGGGGGCGCCGCGATAGACGGCCTTCCAGTCGGCGAGGCTCACTTCACCGGGATTGAGAACGACTTCGATCACTTACAGGCCCTTCCAGACGCGCGCATGGAGCGGGTTGAAGCCCATGCGGTAGACAAGTTCGGCGGGACGCTCGATGTCCCAGACCGCCAGGTCGCAGGCCTTGCCCGCCTCGAGCGTTCCAAGGCTGTCGAGGCGGCCCAACGCCCGCGCCGCCTCGCGCGTGACGCTGGTCAGGCATTCGTCGACGGTCATCCGGAACAGGGTGGCGGCCATGTTCATGGTCAGCAGCAGGCTGGTCAGGGGCGAGGTGCCGGGGTTGCAGTCGGTGGCCAGGGCCAGCGGCACGCCCGCGTCCCGCAGGGCCTGGATCGGCGGCAGCCGGGTCTCGCGCACGAAGTAGAAGGCCCCGGGCAGCAGCACGGCCGTAGTGCCGGCCTGGGCCATGGCCGCGATCCCCGCCTCGTCCAGATACTCCAGATGGTCGGCCGACAGCGCCCCGAACTCGGCCGCCAGGGCCGCGCCGTGCTGGTTCGACAGCTGCTCGGCGTGCAGCTTGACCGGCAGGCCGTGCTCGCGCGCCGCCTCGAACACCCGGCGGGTCTGGGCCGGCGTGAAGCCGATGCCCTCGCAGAAGGCGTCGACCGCGTCGGCCAGGCCCTCGGCTGCGACGGCGGGGATCATCTGGTAGCAGACGTGGTCGATGTAATCGTCGGGCGCGTCGGCATATTCGGGCGGCAGGGCGTGGGCGCCGAGGAAGGTGGTGGTCACCGACACCGGGCGAGCCTGAGCCAGGGCGCGGGCGGCGCGCAGGCTCTTCAGCTCATCGTCCAGCGACAGGCCGTAGCCGGACTTGATCTCGATGGTGGTCAGGCCCTCGGCGATCAGGGCGTCCAGGCGGGGCAGGGCGCTGGCGACCAGCTCGGCTTGCGACGCCGCGCGGGTGGCCTTCATGGTCGAGACGATGCCGCCGCCGGCCTGGGCGATCTCCTCGTACGAGGCGCCGGCCAGCCGTAGCTCGAACTCGTGGGCGCGGTCGCCGCCGAACACCAGGTGGGTGTGGGGATCGATCAGGCCGGGCGTGATCCAGCGGCCTTCGCAGTCGATCGTCTCGCGGGCCTCGAAGGCGGGGGCTTCGGCGGCGGGGCCAGCATAGGCGATGCGGCCGTCCAGGCTGGCGACGACGCCGTCCTCGACCGCGCCGATTCCCGGCTGGCCCGGCGCGAAAGTCGCCAGGCGGGCCTTGCTCCACACCCGATCGCAGCGCATGGCCTGGGATCTCCCGACGCCGGTCCGGTCTCTTGCCGGCGGCTTCAATATGTATAGACATATTCGCGCGACACGAGGATTGTCCAGTGACCGACGACGCGTTTCCGCCGGAACCCGAGGCGGACGAGGCTCCGATCTACACGCCGCCTCAGGCGGTAGAGGCCCAGGCCGAGCCGGCTCCGCGGCCCGCGCCGGAGCGTGAACCCGAGCGCGCGCACCCGGCCGGTCCCCAGACCCTGTGGTTCGAGCAGGCCCTGCTGGCCGACGGCTGGGCGAAGGCGGTGCGGTTCACGATCGCCGACGGCATGATCGGCCGCGTCGACACCGACGTGGCCCGCCAGCCCGGCGAGGTCGCCCACGGCCCGTGCCTGCCCGGCCTGCCCAATCTGCACAGCCACGCCTTTCAGCGGGCCATGGCCGGTCTCACGGAGACGCGCGGTCCGCCCGACAGCAAGGGTGGGGTCGACAGCTTCTGGACTTGGCGTGAGCTGATGTACCGCTTCGTCGACCGGCTGGGTCCCGACGAGCTCCAGGCCATCGCCGCCCTGGCCTATATGGAGATGCTGGAGACCGGCTCGACCCGGGTCGGCGAGTTCCATTACCTGCATCACGACAAGGACGGCGGCGCTTACGACGACCCGGCCGAGATGGCGGCGCGGATCGCGGCCGCGGCCGACGAGACCGGCATCGGCCTGACCCTGCTGCCGGTGTTCTACGCCCATGCCGGCTTTGGCGGCGTCGCGCCGGGCGAGGGGCAGCGGCGGTTCATCCACGACGTGGACGGCTACGGCCGGCTGGTCGAGGCCAGCCGCGCGGCGGTCGCGGGCCTGCCCGACGCGGTGGTCGGGATCGCGCCGCACAGCCTGCGGGCGGTGACCGGCGAGGAGTTGACGGCGATCCTGCCGCTGGCGGGCGCGGGTCCGATCCACATCCACATCGCCGAGCAGACCCAGGAGGTCGACGACTGCCTGGCCGCCACCGGGGCGCGGCCGGTGCGCTGGCTGCTGAACAACGCCCCGGTCGACAAGCGCTGGTGCCTGGTCCACGCCACCCACCTGAACGTCATGGAGACTGAGCGCCTGGCCAAGAGCGGCGCGGCCGCGGGCCTGTGCCCGATCACCGAGGCCAATCTGGGCGACGGCGTCTTTCCGGCCCACGACTATCTGGCGGCCGGCGGGGCGTTCGGGATCGGCTCGGACAGCAACGTGCTGATCGACGCGGCCGAGGAGCTGCGGAGCCTGGAATACGCTCAGCGCCTGACGCGGCGGGCCCGAAACGTGCTGGCCCGGGCGCCGGGCGGGTCGACCGGCGGCGAACTGTTCCGGGCGGCCGTGAGCGGCGGCGCCCAGGCCCTGGGCGTCTCCGGCGGCCTGCGTCGGGGACGGGCGGCGGACTTCGTGACCCTGGATCGCGCCCATCCGGCCATGGTCGGCCGCGACGGCGACGCCCTGCTGGACAGTCTGGTGTTCGCCGGGCGGCACGGGGCGATCGACGGCGTCTGGCGCGGCGGCCGCCAGGTGGTCAGCGGCGGCCGCCACCACGCCCGCGACCCCATCCTCGCCCGCTATCGGACGGCCCTGGGGAGCGTGCTGGCTTGAGCGGGCATGAAGGGACGCTGTCCCAGCGCATCCGCGGCGAAATCGAGGACCTGATCCGTTCGGGCGCCTGGGCGCCGGGCCGCAAGGTCCCGTCCGAGGCTGAGCTGATGGCCCGGTTCGATTGCTCGCGGATGACCGTCAATAAGGCGATGTCGGCCCTGGCGGACGAAGGGCTGATCGTCCGCCGCCGTCGCGCCGGCTCGTTCGTGGCCCGGCCGCGCGTGCATTCCACCGTGCTCGACATCCCCGACATCCAGGCGCAGATCGTGGCGCGCGGCGAGGCCTATCGCTTCGACCTGCTGGACCGGCGGCGGCGCAAGGCCAGGGCGGGGGACGCGGACGAGACGGCCCTGGCGGCCGGCGGCGCGCTATTGGCGCTGCGCGGCGTGCACGTCGCCGGCGACCGGCCGTTCGCCCTGGAGGACCGCTTGATCAGCCTGGTCGCCGTGCCGCAGGCCGCCGACCTCGATTTCGCCGACGAGTCGCCGGGGGCCTGGCTGCTGCACCACGTGCCCTGGACCGAGGCCGAGAACCGGATCAGCGCGGTCGGGGCCGATGCGGCGACCGCGGACCTGATGGGGCTGGACCCGGGCGCGGCCCTGCTGGCCGTCGAGCGCCGCACCTGGCGCGCGGGCGAACCGGTCACCTGGGTGCGCCAGCTGTTCCCCGGCGAGGCCTACGACCTGGTGGCGCGGTTCGGGCGGGGACGGTGATACGGCCTTGGGCCGTCCGTGGCCGGCGGCCTACCGTCGTGAGTTGACCGTCAGGCAATGGCTTTACGTGGCCGAATTGTCTGAGTAATGTCGCGGACGCCGAAGAGCGGCCCGGGGGGAAGTCAGTGAAACAAGGTCTGTCTCTTGCGCTCGCCTGCTGGGTGGCGCTCGCTTCGAGCGGTTCGCCGTCGGTCGTCCGGGCGGCCGGTCCCGAGCCGGTCATCGTCAGCCGGGGCAACCCGCTGTTCCGCGACCGGTTCACCGCCGATCCCGCCCCGCTGGTCGTCGGCGACACGCTGTATCTCTACACCGGCCACGACGAGGCCCGGGGCGACGAGATGTTCACCATGCGCGACTGGCTGGTCTTTTCGACCAAGGACATGAAGACCTGGACGCCGCATGCCCCGATCATGAAGGCCACGGATTTCAAGTGGGCCAAGAGGGACGCCTGGGCGTCGCAGGCCATCGAGAAGAACGGCAAGTTCTATTTCTACGCCGCCGTCGCGCACGACGACAGTCATCCAGGCATGGCCATCGGCGTCGCCGTTTCGGACAGTCCGACCGGTCCCTTCGTCGACGCGCGTGGATCGGCCCTGATCACCAACCAGATGACGCCCGAAGGCAAGCACAGCTGGGAGGATATCGACCCCACCGTCTTTACCGACGATGACGGCGTGACCTGGATCGCCTGGGGCAATCACGACTGCTACATCGCGAAGCTCAAGGCCAACATGACGGAAATCGACGGCCCGATCCGCAAGATCACCCCGCCGCATTTCGAGGAAGGTCCCTGGCTGCACAAACGCGGCGATCTCTATTACCTCACCTATGCGTCGCTCGACCGCACGATCCAGAGCGACGAGCACGTGTCCTACGCCACCGCGACCTCGCTGGACGGTCCATGGACCTATCGCGGCGAGCTGACCAAGTCGGCCAAGAACAGCTTCACCATCCATCCCGGCATCGCCGAGTTCAAGGGCCAGTGGTACATCTTCCTGCACAACGCGACGCTCACGGTCGGGGACCAGAGCGGCGCCGTCGGCCGCCGCGCCGTGACGGTCGAGTACCTGCAATATAACCCGGACGGCACGTTGAAGCCCGTCGTCCAGACCGAGGCCGGCGTCTCCGCGCCGCCTCCGGCGGCCAATTAATCAGACAAATAACCGCGCCGGGACCAGGGCGCGCCAATCCACCCGGGACACCTTCAATGCGCCTTCCGACCTCCGCGGCCGCGATCGCCGCCGCCCTGATCCTGCCTTGCGCGGCCCACGCCGCCGACGCCCCGGTTCAGGTAACGCTCGATGCGTCCAAGCCCGGCGCGGTGATCGACCGCCATGTCTTCGGCCAGTTCGCCGAGCACCTAGGCAGCGGGATCTACGGCGGCATCTGGGTCGGCAAGGAGTCCACGATCCCCAATACGCGCGGCATCCGCAACGATGTCGTGGCGGCCTTGAAGGCGCTCAAGGTCCCCAACGTCCGCTGGCCGGGCGGCTGTTTCGCCGACCAGTACAACTGGCGCCGCGGCGTCGGTCCCGAGCGCAAGGCGGCCGCCGGCGAGCCCAACACCTTCGGCACCGACGAATTCATGGACTTCGCTCAGCAGATCGGAACCGAGGCCTATGTCTCGGTCAATCTCGGCTCCAGCACCGCGCAGGATGCGTCCGAATGGCTGGAGTACATGACCTCCTCGACCGACAGCGCCCTGGGCGCCGAGCGCGCCAAGAACGGTCATCCGGAGCCCTACAAGGTCGCGATCCTTGGTCTTGGCAACGAGTCCTGGGACTGCGGCGGCGCGATGTCGGCGGACTTCTACGTCAACGAAATGAAGCGCTTTTCGCACTTCGTGCACAACTACAACCCCGCCCAGCCGATGAAGCGCGTGGCCGTCGGACCCAGCGGCCCCGACCCCACCTATACCGAGGCGGTCATGAAGGCCTGGAAGGGCCGATCCTGGGCCTGGGACATCGAAGGCCTGTCCCTGCATTCCTATTCGACGGGCGGCTGGCCGCCGCATATGTCGGACATCGGCTTTGACGAAAAGGACTACGCCGTCCTGCTGAAAGACTCGCTGGGCATGGACGACACGCTCAAGACGCAGTCGGCGATCATGGACAAGTATGATCCCGAAAAGAAGGTCGCCCTGGTGGTCGACGAGTGGGGCTCGTGGCTGGCGCCGACGCCGGGGTCGAGCCCGGGCGCCCTGGCGCAGCAGAACACCCAGCGCGACGCCGTGCTGGCCGCGCTCAACCTCAACATCTTCGCGCGCCACGCCGACCGCGTCCGCATGGCCAATATCGCGCAGATGGTCAACGTGCTGCAGGCCATGATCCTGACCGACAAGGACAAGATGGTGCTGACGCCGACCTATCACGTCTTCCACATGTACGTGCCGTTCCAGGACGCGACCTTCGTACCGCTGACCTTCGACGCCGGCGCCTATACGACGAACGGCGTCACCCTGCCGCGCGTCGACGCCGTCGCGGCCAGGGACAAGGCCGGCAAGGTCTGGATCGCCGTCACCAATATCGACCCGAAGTCGCCCGCGACGCTCAGCGTTTCCCTTGCGGGCGTGAAAGCCGCCAAGGCTTCGGGCCAGACCCTTTCGGCGCCGAAGGTCGATAGCGTCAACACCTTCGACGCCCCCAACACCGTCGCTCCCAAGGCGCTGTCGGCCAAGGTCGCGGGCGGCAAGCTGACCGTCACCGTGGCGCCGGCGTCGGTGACGGTGCTCGGCCTGGACTAGTCGGGGCGAGACCGGCGGGCCAGGCCCGCCGCCTAGGTTAGCCCCGGCCCCGAGATCCTCACGACCGGCGTGAAGGCCGGCCGCGCGCCGGGCAGGGTCACGCGCAGGCCCTTGCCGTCCCGCTTGAAGGCCAGCGGCTCGGGCGAGCCCAGCAGCTCGACCCGCCGCACCTCGCCGGCGCTGGTCGGGCCCGAGGTCGCCAGGCTCTCGATCACCAGCTCGCCCGCCGGCCAGGCCATGGGCAGGGCGTAGAGGTCGCCGCCCTTGGTGGTGAAGCGGATGTCGGCGGCCTCGAACGGCTTGGCGTCGCCTTCGTTCTGCATGCCCTCGACCAGCTTGGTCGGACCCTCGCCATAGATCCGCCAGGGCCGCGAGGCGTAGATCGCCGGGCCGTTGACGGCGATCCAGCCGGCCATGCCCTCCAGGACCTTCTCTTCCTTGTCATCGATCGTGCCGTCGCCGCGCTGGGGGATGGAGACCATCAGGCAGCCGTTCTTGCTGACCACGTCGATCAGGCGCTGGATCACGTCCCTGGCGCTCTTGTAGCCGTCGCGGTCGTAGAGGCCCCGGTCGTAGTGCCAGTTACCGATGCAGGTGTCGGTCTGCCAGGGCTCGGGCCGCAGGCGGTCGGAAAAGCCGCGCTCGACGTCCTCGACGATGCCGCGCCGCTGCAGGGGGCTCAGCTTCTTGCCGGTGACCACCACGTCGGTCGCGCCGCGCGCCGCCAGGGCCTGGTTGTAGTAGTGGGCCGTCGCCGCCAGGCCGGCCTGGCCCAGGGGCAGGGTGTAGTTGTCGAAATAGACCATGTCGGGCCGGTAGCGGTCGACCAGGTCGTTCTGCCGCGCCAGCCAGCTTTGAACGAACCCGGGATTGTTCGGCGGCGGGGTCTCCAGCCATTCGCCGTCGTGCTTGTCGTGCCAGGTGTTGGCGGCGGCGATGCTGTCGACCCCGTCGGGGATCAGCATGTTGGGGCCGGTATAGAGCTGTTGCGGGTCCAGCCCCTGCCACCACTTGCCCTTGCCGTCGGCCTTGGTCAGGCGATAGGCGTCGTAGCGCCGGCCCTTCAGCGGGCCCTCGGCGTCGTAGCCATAGGCGGTCTGCCACCAGTGCCAGGCGTGGGCCGAGTGGTTGGAGACCCCGAAGCGCATGCCGTGCTGGCGGGCGACCTTCGCCCAGGTCCCGACGATGTCCCGCCCCGGGCCGACGCGCAGGGTGTTCCAGGCGTGGTGGCGGCTGGCGAACATGTCGAGGTTGTCGTGGTGGTTGGCCATCGACATGAAGTACCGGGCCCCGGCGGCCTGGTACTTCTTCATCAGGCCGTCCGGATCCCAGTTCTGCGCCTTCCAGCGCGGGATGAACTCCATGAAGCCGAACTGGGTCGGATGGCCGTAGGTCTTGACGTGGTGCTCGTAGACCCCGTTGCCCTGGATATACATCTGGCGGCCATACCAGTCGCCGTATTCGGGCACGCATTGCGGGCCCCAGTGCGACCAGATGCCCAGCTTGGCGTCGCGGAACCAGTCGGGAACCTTGTAGCCCTGGGCCAGGGACTCCCAGCTGGGCTGGAAGCCGCCCTTGCGGGGGGCGGCCAGGGCGGGCGCGGCCGAGGCGGCGGCCAGGCCCGCGCCCAGGTTCAGCAGGTCGCGGCGATTGAGGCTCATGTACGGTCCCTAGTTCTTGGCCGGCGTCGCGGCGTCGGCCGGCGGGTCGCCATAGAGGATGCCCCGGCCGTGGACGCCAAGATAGACGCGGCCGAAACGGTTGGGATCGCCGGTCAGGGCGAGCAGCTGGGCGAAGCCCCAGCGCTCGTCGTGCAGCTTGATCCAGGTCTTGCCGACGTCGTCGGAGCGGAACACGCCCTCGATCCCGCCGACCTTGCCCCAGACGAACACCGCCGGATGGGTCTGGCCCGGCGCGGCCTTGCCGAAGCCGACCAGGCCGGCCTCGTCGACGCCGCCGACCGCCTTGAAGCTGTCGCCGCCGTTGGTCGAGCGCATCAGGCCCTGGGCGGTGGGCAGCCACAGCTCGCCCTCGACGCCGGGGACCGCCTTCGGCGGCCGGCCGTTCGGCAGGTCGCGGGCCGCGACCTTGAAGCTCTCGCCGCCGTCGGTGCTGGCCAGCACCGCGCCCTGGACAGCGTCATAGAGGTAGAAGCGTGACGGGTTCACGCGGTCGGAGGCCGGCGTGAAGTCCAGGCGCTCGCCGGACGTCACGCCCTGGACTGGACGCCAGGTTCGGCCGTCGTCGCTGGAGACGTAGGGCGCGGCGTCGCGCAGGGCCCAGACCATGCGCCCGCCGTCGGCCGACAGGGCGATGCGGCCGGTGTCGAGATTGGAACCGCGCGGCGGCGAGCTGGCGAAGGCCTTCCAGGTCATGCCGCCGTCCGTGGAGCGGAAGCCGCCGGTAGGCGTCGGGTCGCTGGTTCGGACCAGGATGTCGGGCGCCAGCTCGGCGTAGTCGAGGCCGCGATTGGTGCCGCCGTGCGGGGCGAAATAGTGGCTGTTGGCAGCGCTGTCGAGATTGTCGTGGCGGAAGCCGCCGATGTCGCCGATCGCGCTCACCAGCGGCGCGCCGCCCGAGGCGCCATTGGGCGGGGAAACCAACCCCAGGGCCGCGGTCTCCTCCAGCCCCTCGTCGTCGAACCGCCAGTCGGTGCGCCCCGAACGGTCGGCCTCGGTCAGGTTCCTGGTCCGCCACAGGCCGTAGCCGGTGACGTAGATCGCCTCGTCGGGATTGGTCGGATCGATGTCGATGTCGCCGATCCAGTGGCCCATGGCGTGGGCGGCCTTGCCCTCCAGGCCGCGCACCCAGGGCGCGCCCCTGATGTCGTGCTCGGATTTCTCCCGCAGGCCTTTCCAGGTCTTGCCGCCGTCGGTGCTGCGGAACACCTCGTCGCCCTTGCCCCAGCGGTCGAGGGTGGAGACCACGATCACGCCCGGATGGGCTGGGTCGAGGCTGAGGCCGCCATAGCCGAACACGTCCCCGGCGCCGGGCTTGACCGGGGTGATGTCGGTCCAGGCGCCGCTGTCGGGATCCATCTTCCAGACCGCGCCGTCGGTCACGCCGTTGGGGCCCAGCGCGTCGCCATAGGCGATGTAGGCGACGCCCTTGGCGTCCAGCGCCAGATGGTGCGGGATCAGTCCCTTGGGCTGGCCGTCGACCAGGCCCCAGCGGACCCCGCCATCGGTGCTGACCAGCAGGCCGCCGCCACGGTTCGTCGCGAAGCCGGCATAGAGAATCGCCGTCTCGCCGGTTTTGGTCTTCTCCACCGGGTCGAAGGCCACCAGGGTGACGTGGACCTTCGGGAAGGCCTCGACCCGCGACCAGGTCGCGCCGTGGTCGGCGCTGCGATAGAGGCCGTCCTTGGCGCCCAGGAACAGAACCGCGCCCTGGGCCGGGTCGACCATCAGCCGCTCGCCGGTGTTGCGGCCGTCCTCGTTGCCGCCGATCTTGACCGGCAGCTCGGTCCTGGCCCAGGTCGCCCCCCGGTCCGTGGAACGCAGCAAGGCGCCGCCGCGTGCGTAGGGGCCGGTATATTCGCCGGCCGCCATGTAGAGCCGGTCCGGATCCCGCGGATCGACGGCCAGGCTCAGCGCCCCGGCCAGTTGACCGTCGGCACGCTTGAGGTCGTCGTTCAGCGCCACCCAGCGATTGGTCGCCCGATCCAGGCGATAGGCGCCGCCGATGTCGGTGCGGATATAGACCAGCCCCTTCTCGGTCGGGTGATAGACCACCCCGCTGACGAAGCCGCCGCCCAGCACCTCGACGGACTTCCAGCTGTAGGGCTGCAGGGCTGGCGGGGCGGCGAGGGCGGGCGCGGTGATGGCCAGCGCCCCGGCGGCGGCCGCCAGGGCGAGATTGCGTTTGAACCAGGACAAGCGGGACCTTCCGTCTCAGCGGGCCGGGGTGAGGCGAACGGTCGCAGCGCCAAACGCCAGGGCGGTTCCGGCCGTCGAGCCCGCCGCAAATCCCCTCATTTCGCCTCTCCCCACCATCGCCTGTTGGGCGTTTCTATTTGTCACACAAATTAGACCGTGTATGGATCGCCGTCGAGCTTTAAGATACCGGTACCAGCGAACAGCGACCGGATTGCCCGGAACGCGCCGACATGCAATTGACAGCGTTGTCGGAGTTCCAACGATAATGATGCGGGGAGTTATGAACACCAAGGCCTTTTGCGCAGCGCTGCTGGCGACCACCCTCCTGACCGGCGCGGCGTCGGCCGCAGAAAGCCAGAGCACCGCTCATCCGGCCCTGTGGCCCGCGGCCAAGAGCCAGGGCCTGGTCGATCCCCAAACCGAAGCCTTCGTCGACTCCGTGCTGGCCAAGCTGACCCTGGAAGAGAAGGTCGGCCAGATGATCCAGGCCGACATCGCCTCGATCAAGCCGGAAGACCTGAAGACCTATCCGCTGGGGTCGATCCTGGCGGGCGGCAGCTCGCCGCCGCTGGGGGCGCCCGACCGCTCGCCGATCGGGCCGTGGGTCAAGTCGGTCGAGGCCTTCCGCGACGCCGCCGCCCAGCGCCAGGGCGGCACGCAGGTGCCGCTGATGTTCGGCATCGATTCGGTGCACGGCAACGGCAACGCGGTGGGCGCCACGCTCTTCCCGCACAACAGCGCCCTGGGCGCGACCCGCGACCCCGAGCTGATCCGCAAGATTGGCGCGGCCACGGCGCAGGAGACCGCCGCCGCCGGCTTCGACTGGGCGTTCGGCCCGACCCTGACCGTGCCGCGCGACGACCGCTGGGGCCGGGCCTACGAGGGCTATTCGGAAGACCCCGAGATCGTCCGCAGCTACGCCGGCCAGATGATCCTGGGCCTGCAGGGGGCGGTGTCCCAGGGCGGCGTGATCCAGCAGGGCCACGTGGCGGCCAGCGCCAAGCACTTCCTCGGCGACGGCGGCACGCACCTGGGCAAGGACCAGGGCGACACCCAGGTGTCCGAAGCCGAGCTGATCCGCCTGCACGCCCAGGGCTATGTGCCGGCCATCAACGCCGGGACCATGACCATCATGGCGTCGTTCAACAGCTGGAACGGCGAGAAGATGCACGGCAACAAGAGCCTGCTGACCGACGTGCTGAAGGGCAAGATGGGCTTCGACGGCTTCATCGTCGGCGACTGGAACGGCCACGGCCAGGTGGCCGGCTGCACGCCCAAGAGCTGCTCCAAGGCCGCCAACGCCGGTCTCGACATGTACATGGCGCCCGACAGCTGGAAGGACCTCTACGCCAACACCCTGGCCCAGGCGAAGTCGGGCGAGATCCCGATGGCCCGCATCGACGACGCCGTGCGCCGCATCCTGCGCGTGAAGGCCAAGATGGGCCTGTTCCAGCAGGCGCGTCCGGTGGAAGGCAAGGAAGCGGCGATGGGCTCCCCTGAGCACCGCGCCATCGCCCGCCAGGCCGTGCGCGAGTCGCTGGTGCTGCTGAAGAACAACGGCGTGCTGCCGGTGAAGGCCTCGGCCAACATCCTGGTGGCCGGCTCGGGCGCCGACGACATCGGCCAGCAGGCCGGCGGCTGGACCCTGTCGTGGCAGGGCACCGGCAACACCAAGGCCGACTTCCCCAACGCCCAGTCGATCTATTCGGGCCTGAAGGAGACGGTCGAGGCTTCCGGCGGCTCGGCGACGCTCAGCGTCGACGGTTCGTTCGACAAGAAGCCCGACGTGGCCATCGTGGTGTTCGGCGAGACGCCCTACGCCGAGGGCGTGGGCGACATCAAGACGCTGGAATACCAGCCCGGAAACAAGACCGACCTGGCCTTGCTGAAGAAGCTGAAGGCCGCCGGCGTGCCGGTGGTGGGCGTGTTCCTGTCGGGCCGGCCGCTGTGGGTGAACCCCGAGATCAACGCCACCGACGCCTTCGTGGCCGCGTGGCTGCCGGGCTCGGAAGGCGGCGGGATCGCGGACGTGCTGATCGGCGACAAGGCCGGCAAGCCGCGCACCGACTTCCGCGGCAAGCTGGCGTTCAGCTGGCCCAAGACCGCCGGCCAGTTCACCCTGAATCGCGGCGACAAGGGCTATGACCCGCAGTTCGCCTACGGCTACGGCCTGACCTACGCTTCGAAGGTCAGGGTCGGGACGCTGTCGGAGAAGCCGGGCTTCACCGTCGTCACCGACAACACCAGCAACTACTTCGTAGGCGGCAAGACGCCGGCGCCGTTCGAGTTCCGGCTGATCCCGACCACGGCGGTGCAGATCCGCCCCGTGGACGCCGGCAACGTGCAGGAGGCCGGCCGCCAGCTGACCTTCTCGGGCGACACCGCGGCCACCGCGGCCCTGGCGGCCGACAAGGCCTTCGACCTGTCGTTCCAGGCTAACGCCGACATCGACCTGCTGGTCGACTATCGCGTTGACGCCAAGCCGACCGCGCCGGTCACCCTGTCGATCGGGGCGGGCAAGCTGGACGTTACCCCGGTGCTCGAGGCCTCGCCGGTCGGCGAATGGAAGAGCCTGAAGGTGTCGCTCAAGTGCTTCCAGGCGGCCGGGACCGACGTGACCAAGGTCACCGCGCCGTTCGAGCTGTCGACCGCCGGCAAGCTGGTGGTCTCGCTGCAGGGCGTGAAGCTGACGACCGATCCGGCCGGCGCGGTCTGCCCGGCCAAGGCTCAATAGAAACGCCGCTCGGCCCCGGCGAAGGCCGGGGCCGAGCGAAGGTTCAAGGCGGGCCTGATGCCCGGAACAACAAAACCCGCCTGGATCCGGCGTTCGTCGGGATGGGCGGAGATTAGGGTGAGATCCATGCGCTTGAAGATCCTCGGCCTGCTGGCCGCCACCGCCCTGACGGCCGCCGCCGGGGTCGCCCAGGCCGCGCCGCTGCTGGCCCCGGTCTTCACCGACCACGCCGTGCTGCAGCGGGGGCAGCCGATCCGGGTGTGGGGCGCGGCAAAGCCGGGTGAAGCGGTGGAGCTGTCGCTGGGCGAGGCCAAGGCCAGCGCCACGGCCGACGCCCAAGGGCGCTGGTCGGCGACCTTGCCGGCCCACGAGCCGGGCGAGGCCCTGACCCTGACGGTCCAGGCCGGCGGCGAGCGCCAGGCGATCTCGGACCTGCTGGTCGGCGACGTCTGGCTGTGCTCGGGCCAGTCGAACATGGAATATCCGCTGCGCCGGTCCCTGAACGGCGAGGCCGAGGCCGCCAACTCGGCCGATCCGAACATCCGCCTGCTGCAGACCGGTCGCGTCAGCCTGCCCGAGCCGACGACCGCCCTGCCCAAGGAGGCCGCCTGGCGTCCGGCCACGCCCGAGACGGCCAACAATTTCAGCGCCGCCTGCTTCTTCATGGGTCGCGAGATCAAGAAGACCACCGGGGTTCCGGTCGGCCTGATCGACGCCACCTGGGGCGGCTCGGTGATCCAGGATTGGATCAGCCGCGAGGGGCTGCACGCCCTGGGCAGCTATGAAGAGGGCCTGGCCATCCTGGCCGACTACGCCAAGTCGCCGGAAACCGGCATGGCCCGGTGGAGCGCCCAGTTCGACCGCTGGGCCGCCAAGGCCGAGCCGCAGGCCGCGGTCTGGAGCCGGCCGGACTTCGACGACCGCGACTGGAAGACCATGCCGGCCGGAGGGTTCTGGGAGGCCAATCCGGGCCTGGAGACCTTCGACGGCACGATCTGGCTGCGGGCGACGATCGTCCTGACCGCCAAGCAGGCCAAGCAGGGCGCCGTCCTGGCCCTGGGCCCGGTCGACGACCTGGACATCACCTTCGTCAACGGCCGCCAGGTGGGCACCACCCAGGGCTGGGACAAGCCGCGCGCCTACAAGATCGCCCCGGGCGTGCTGAAGGCGGGGCCCAACGTCGTCGCCGTCCGCGCCATCGACACCGGCGGCGGCGGCGGGGCCTGGGGGCCGGCGGCCGAGAAGGGGCTGAAGTTCGACGACGGCTCGTTCGCGCCCCTGGGCGCCAGCTGGCGCTACAAGGTCTCGTCCACCGTTGGCCAGAGCGGCGTGCCGCCGACGCCGCCGTGGGTGGGAGCCAGCGGCCTGTCGACCCTGCGCAACGGCATGATCGCGCCGCTGATGCCCTACGGCCTGAAGGGCTTCGCCTGGTACCAGGGCGAGGCCAATGTCGCCGAGTCCCAGAACTACGAACGCCTGCTCAACGCCCTGGTCGGCGACTGGCGCAAGTCGTTCGGCGGGCCCGACCTGCCGTTCCTGGTGGTGCAGCTGGCCGACTTCGGACCGCGCCAGACCAAGCCGGCCGAGTCCGGATGGGCCGGGGTGCGCGACGCCGAACGCCGGGTGGCCGCCACCGACCCCAAGGTCGGCCTCGCCTCGGCCGTCGACATCGGCGACATCTACGACATCCATCCGGCCAACAAGCAGCAGGTCGGCCATCGCCTGGCCCTGCAGGCGCGCAAGCTGGCCTATGGCGAGACGGGCCTGATCGCCGCAGGGCCGGCGCCGCTGTCGGCCACGCTGTCGAGTGGGGCGGTGGTCGTACGGCTGGACCAGCCGGCGGTGGTGCAGGCTGACGCCCGCCCGGCCGGGTTCGAGCTGTGCGACGCCGCGGGCGCCTGCCGCTTCGTCGATGCAACTCTGGCCGGCGACCAGGTTTCGCTGGCGGTCCCGGCCGGCTTCACGCCAGTCAAGGTGCGCTACGCCTGGGCCGACAGCCCGATCGTCAACCTCTATGGCGCGACCGGCCTGCCGGCGACGCCGTTCGAACTGGCGATCGCGCCCTAAAAGCGGGCAACAAACTGGGCAGCGGCGCGCGCGGACATCGCCCGCGCCGTTAACCAGCAACCCCTGGCGATCGACGGCATTGTGTTGCGTCAAGGAGACCGCCACGTGCCCGACGCCGCGTACCTGGAACTGGCCAAGCTATGGGAGGCGGTGTTCGGCGAGCAGCCGCCCGTCGTGGCCGAGCCGGGCCTGACCGCTCAGATCCTGGTCCGCTGCCTGCCGCCGGTCGAGCCTTACAGCCCCGGGGCGGACGACGGCGCCGATCGCTAGACCGCCAGGGCCTTGAGCCGCTCGCGCAGGTCGCCCAGTTCGTCCAAGCCCAGGTTCAGCTTGCAGAACAGCTGCTCGGGCACGGCCTTGGCCTGGTCGCGCAGGGCGGCGCCGGCCTCGGTGAGGGCGACGATCACCCGGCGCTCGTCCTCGGGATCGCGCGTGCGCGCCACCAGGCCCTGAGTCTCCAGGCGCTTGAGCAGCGGCGTCAGGGTGCTGGACTCCAGGTCCAGCGCCTCGCCCAGGGCGCCCACGGTCCGGGGACTGGCCTCCCACAGCACCAGCATGGCCAGGTACTGCGGATAGGTCAGGCCCAGGGCGTCGAGCATCGGCCGGTAGAGCCGGGTCATCCGATTGGCGGCGCCGTAGAGGGCGAAGCACAGCTGACGGTCGAGGCGCAGGGCCTCGACCGGTTCGCCGCTGGTCTTGTTCGTCTTGGCGCTCATGCGGCCCTTGTGGTGATCGCGACGTCGACATTGCCGCGCGTGGCGTTGGAATAGGGACAGACCTTGTGCGCCGTCGCAACCAGGGCTTCGGCCTCGTCCTGGGTCAGGCCCTGGGTTTCGACCTCGAGCGCCACCTCCAGCTTGAAGCCGACCTCCAGCGGGGCCAAGCCGACGACGCCGGTCACGGTCGAGCCGGTCAGGCCGATCTTCTGCTGGCGGGCCACGAAGGCCATGGCGCTCTGGAAGCAGGCGGCGTAGCCGGCCGCGAACAGCTGCTCGGGATTGGTGCCCTGGCCGTTGCCGCCCAGCGCCTTGGGCAGGGCCAGCTTCACGTCCAGCAGGCCGTCGTCGCTGCGGGCGCCGCCTTCGCGGCCGCCGGTGGCCGTGGCGCGGGTTTGATAGAGGGTGGACATCGGTGCCTCCTTGGCGTTGTTCGATGTGAACGATTTAATCGTGCGAGATATAATGGCAAGGGGCGTGGCGAAGTTTTTTATCGCGCGCGATCTATCAGATCGGCCGCGCTACCCGGCTGGAGCCTTCTCGGCGCCGACCAACGCCCCCAGCGCCTCCATCGTCGTGAGGTCGCCGAGCAACTGCCGCACGATGCTCAGCGTGTCGGAATAGATCCGTTCGCAGACCAGGGTCTCGCCTTCGAACAGGAAGAAGGCGGCCATCTGGCAACTGAACGGGCGGCCGGTGGCGGGCAGGGGGCCGAGGGGACCCAGCTGCGTGCCCTCGAGGATGAATTCCACCACGATCCCGTCGTCGATATGACGTAGGGACAGCACAGTGTTGCGCTGGTCGGGAAAGGTCTGGCGTGAGCTTTTGTAATAACGCTCGACCTCGGGCCGGCCGTCGTGGATCGCGCCGGTGGCGATGATCTCATAGTGGGGGTGGGGGAAGGTCGCCAACACCTTGTCCCAAGCGTGGTCGATCTCGTCGGCCATATGCTCGCGCACGATCGTCTCGCGCCGGGCGCGCAGTTCGTCCTGGGTCATGATCGGTCCTCCCGTCGCTCTTCGGCGGCGCCGAAGACAGTAGAGCCGTCAGGTCCCGACTTGGGAAGCCTCTAGGCCGCCCAGGCGGCCGCGAAGCGCTTCAGCTGCGAGCGGGCGGCGCTTTCGGCGCCGTCGCCGAGGGCTTCCAGGCGCAGGAACAGGTCGCCGGCCCGGTGCGGGCCGCGGGCCGGCAGGCCCTGGCCGGGCAGGCGCACCAGACCGCGGGCGGCGGCCTTGGTCGAGATCCAGACCAGGCGCGGGCCCAGGGCGGTGGCGACCTCGATCCGGCCGCCCTCGGCCAGGGCGCGGGTGTCCAGCCGCGCGGTCAGCCACAGGTCGTCGCCGCGCACCAGGGCGTCGGGATCGTGCTTGAGCGCGACGCGGAAGGTCACGTTCTCGACCCGCACCTTATCGCCCTCGCGCAAGCCGGCGGGCAGGGTCAGGCGCAGCCTGCGGGCGTCGAGCGCCAGGTCCAGGCAGCCGCCGGCGAAGGCCAGGGCGGCGTCGAGCTGCAGGGTGGCCTGCTCGACCCGGGCCGGTTCGGCGACGGCGGGCGGGAAGTGGATCGGGCGGGGCGGGGCGTCCTGCAGCAGGCGATAGGCGGCCAGCACGTCGCGGAACAGGGCCGCGTCGCCGCCGGGCCGGTCGGGATGGGCGCGCTTGGCCGCCTCGCGATAGGCGGCCCGCAGCTCGCGCTCGTCCGCGCCGGGCGCGACGCCCAGGATGGCGCGAGCGGCCTGGAGGCTGAGAACAGAGGGCGAGCCGGCGGTCATGCCGCCGACCCTGCCGCCGTTTGGTCAACGGGGCGTTAAGTTAAGACTTTAACGAAGCTGGCCGCCCAGCAGCCAGACCAGGCCGAACACGCCGAACACCCCGGCCACGAAGACGATCACCGCCCACGAGCCGCTCCGGCGGTGCCAGGTGACCGGCTCGTCGACGTCCGGCCCCTCGACCCGGGCCCGCTCGGCGGCCTTGGCGCGCAGCCGCCACAGGTTCCAGGCCCCCGCCGCGAACAGGAACAGGCCGCCGGCCGCCAGGATGATCCAGTCCTGGACGTCGTCGCCCTTCCACTTGACCGCCTCGACATAGCCGATCCACAGGCCGGCCGCGCACCACAGCGCCAGGGGAAGCCAGGCCAGTCGCGCCCGCGTGCCGAGTTTCATCAGGTCAGGTCCATGGACGCGGGACGGTCCGCGCTGTCGTCGGCGGCAAATGCGCGCGACCGGACCCGCGCGTCAAGCATGGCCCGGCGCGGCGCCGTGGCTTATACCCGCCCCATGACCGACGCGCCCCTGATCCCCGCCTCGCCGTCCGAGGACGACTATGTCCGCCAGGTGACCGAGGCCGCGCCCCTGCCGCTGCTGCCGGAGGGCGACCCCATCCGCCTGTTCGAGGACTGGCTGGCCGAGGCCGGCAAGGGCGAGCCCAACGATCCCAACGCGGTGGCCCTGTCGACCGTCGACGCCGACGGCCTGCCCGACTCGCGCATGGTGCTGCTCAAGAGCGTCGATGCCCGGGGTTTCGTCTTCTACACCAACACCCAGAGCGCCAAGGGCGTGGAGCTGTCGGGCCAGCCCAAGGCCGCCCTGCTGTTCCACTGGAAGTCGCTGCGCCGCCAGGTGCGGGTGCGCGGCGCGGTCGAGTCGGTCGCGCCGGAGGAGGCCGACGCCTATTTCGCCAGCCGCGCGCGTCACAGCCAGCTGGGCGCCTGGGCCAGTGACCAGTCGCGGCCGCTGCCCGACCGCCTGGCCCTGGAGCGTCGGGTGGCCGAGATGGCGCTGAGGTTCGGGATCGGCAAGGTGCCGCGCCCGCCGCACTGGTCGGGCTATCGCGTCGTTCCCCAGGTCATCGAGTTCTGGCGCGACCGGCCGTTCCGCCTGCACGAGCGGCTGGTCTATGAACGGGCCGGCGAGGGCTGGGGGACGACGCGACTGTTCCCCTAGGCTGAATCGAGGTCGGGAGCGCTTCAGCTTCGTCCGGCCTTTGTCTTGTCGCCCGGCGTGCGTGCGGCTTTCTCCGGCGCATTCGGATCGAGGTGTTTCCGGGGACGGCCGCCCAGTCTTCCGTTCGCCGCCGAGGAGGCGGCCTTCGCGACGCTCTTGGCCTTGCCGCCTTCGCGGCCCAGCTGCTGGGCCATCCAGCGCTTGGTTCCGGTCAGGCCCTGCAGCAAGCCTGGAATGTAGATGCTGGCGTCCAGCAGAGGGAAATAGATCGCCGAGCCGCGGCCGGAAACCTCGATTTCAGCCAGCTGTTCGGGCGTTGCGCTGGCCAGTTCCTGATATCGCGCAGGGTCGAACGTGACCTCCAGCCCGTTGTTCAGCTCGATCCAGACGCGGTTGCGCTCGGGCAGGAAGGCGCCGGCGACGGCGCGGGGGCGAAGCGCGTACTCCTCGGCCGTGCGCGCCGTGATGGCTTCGAATTCGGCTTCAGAAAGCGCCATGCGTCTGTCTCCAGGCCCGGCAGAGCATCTCCAGGTGCTCGGCCACGAACGCGACGATCTGGTTCAGCTCCGCGAGGCGATAGCCTTCGACCTCGCGAACCCCGACCGGTCCGTGTTTCGCCTCGTCGGTCTCGCAACAGTTCAGCAGCAGAACCGCCTCGGCGTTCACCCCGTTCACATGGACATGGGAAGGTGCATGATCCTGGGTGTAGATTTCTATGCGTGTCTTACCGACCCTATCGGGGTAGCGCAGCAAGGTCGGCATAAGTGTCCTTGTAGCAGAAACCTAAGCGGTTTGGAAGTTGAGCCGGGTCAGCCGAGCGACGGTGGCGACTCCGGCTATCGAACCCCATAGCGCGCCAGGAACGTCTCGACCGCTTCCGCGGCGATGTCGCGCAGCGGGCGGGCCGGGCGGACCTCGTCGCCGGCGGCCAGGCCCAGCGTCAGGGTGGCGTGGTCCAGCATGCCCAGCAGCTGTCCCGCGGCCCCCGCGGGGCGATCCGTCCAGCTCGCGCCGGACGCGACCAGGTCCTCGATCAGCTCGATCGCGGCGCCGCCCAAGGCTGTGTGGGCGCTCTTGAGAACGTGGTCGGCCAGGGCCTCGAATCGCCGGCGCTCGCTGGCGATCATCCGGAACATCGCCCGGGTGGCGGGCTGCGACATGAGGGCGGCATAGGCCAGGGCCAGGCTGGTCAGGCGGACGCGGGCGTCGCCCTTCGCCCGGGCGCTGGCGCGCACCGGCTCGGCCATGTGCTGGACGGCGTCGTGGACGATGATCTCGAACAGCTTGGCCTTGCTGGGAAAGTAGGCGTAGAGGGTCGCCGTCGACACCCCCGCCATCCGCGCCACCGCCTCCATGCCGGCGGCGGAATAGCCCTCGCGAAGGAACACCCCGCGCGCGGCGGCCAGAATCTCGGTCTTCTTGCGTTCGGATCGATTGACGACAGCGCCGATCAGCATGGGGTGCGACTCTAGCCAAGGTTCAAGCAACCATAGGCGCTCAACCAAAGGTCAAGCAAGCCGGCGCAGGCGACGAGGCCTGAACTTTCCGCTATGGGGACGCCCGCGCCCGAAAGTCTGGCGCCGTTGACGAGGTTTGGGCGTGATCAAGGACGCGGAGACGGTTCGCGAGCAGGAAGTGGCCGCCTGGATGGGCGAGCGGGCCGATCGGGTGATCGAGACGTCCTGCGCCCGCGTGTTCCTGGTCGGCGAGGCGGCCTGGAAGGTCAAGCGTCCGGTCAATTTCGGCTTCCTGGACTATTCTACCCTGGAGCTGCGCCGCTGGTCGCTGGAGCGCGAGCTGAGCTTCAACCGCGCCGCCGCGCCCGACATCTATCGCGCGGTGCGACGCCTGACCCGCACCGCGGCGGGCGGGGTCGAGATCGACGGGGCCGGCGAGATCGTCGAATACGTGCTGGAGATGCGCCGCTTCGATGAGCAGGGCGTGCTGGCCCAGCAGCCCTGGGCCATCGACGACGCCTTGGAGGAGTCGCTGGGTCGCACCATCGCCCAGTTCCATGCCGGCGCGCCGCTGCGGCCGAACGGCGGCGGGGTGGGGGCCCTGGGCTACACCATCGCCTCCAACGCCAACCTGCTGCGCGGCCTGGCCCCGCGCCTGGGCGCCCAGGCCGTCGAGCGGCTGATCGCCGAGACGGATCTGGCGCTGGAGCGCCTGGGCCCGCTGCTGAACGAACGGGCTGGGCAGGGCTTCGCCCGCCACTGCCACGGCGACCTGCACCTGGGCAACATCCTGGTCGAGGCGGGCAGGCCGATCCTGTTCGACTGCATCGAGTTCAACGACTCGCTGTCGGACATCGACATCCAGTACGACCTGGCGTTCCTGCTGATGGACCTGGACTTCCGCCGTCGCCGCGACGCCGCCGGCCGGGTGCTGAACGCCTATCTGGACGAGGCCGCCCGCACGTTCGGCGAAGGCCTGTGGACGGGCCTCGCGGCCCTGCCGCTGATGCTCAGCGTCCGCGCCGCGGTGCGGACCCACGTCTGGGCCTACAGCAACGACGACGAGGCGGCGCGCGCCTATCTGGCCACGGCCCTGGAGCACCTGGCGCCCAAGCCGGTCAGCCTGGTGGCCACGGGCGGGTTCTCGGGCTCGGGCAAGTCGACCTTCGCCCGGGTCTGCGCGCCCGGCCTGGGCGCGGCCCCGGGCGCGGTGGTCCTGCGCACCGACGAGATCCGCAAGCGCCTGTGCGGCGTGCCCTCGCTGCAGCGCCTGCCCAAGGAGGCCTATACGCCCGAGATGAGCGACCGGGTCTATGGCGAGCTGTTCCGCGACGCCGCCCTGACCCTTGCCGCCGGCCGCTCGGTGGTGGTCGACGCGGTGTTCCTCAAGCCCGAGCAGCGGGCTCGCGCCGAGGCTCTGGCCAAACAGGCCGACGTGGCGTTCCAGGGCGTCTGGCTGGAAGCTCCGCCCGAGGTGCTGCGCGCCCGCGTCGCCGCCCGCGTCAACGACGCCTCGGACGCCGACGTGGCGGTGCTGGAAAGCCAGCTGGCCCGCGACACCGGCGAGATCGCCTGGCGCCGCGTCGACACGGTCAGCGCCTTCGAGGACGAGGCGAGGGCGCTGGCGGAGACGATGGGGTAGGGCGGACCGGCGTTTAGCGCCGGAGGCCGAAAACCTCGTCCTTCGACAGGCTCAGGATGAGGTTTTCTATCCGCTGGGTCCGTAAATGGTCCTCATCCTGAGCCTATCGAAGGACGAGGGCCACGCACCGTTTGACAGTCATCCCCGCGCCGATCGTTCGCCCGCCGAGCGCGCCGCGTTGCGCGGCGGACGCGGCCCCGCTAGCCTCGCCTGAACAACGATAACGGATCGGGAGCGCGCGGGCGATGCAGGGCTTGATGCAGCACGGGGCCTTGACGGTCGACAAGATCATCGACCACGCCGCCCAGTGGCACGGCGGGCGCGAGGTCGTCACCCGCTCGGTCGAGGGGCCGATCGTCCGCACCACCTACGCCGCGATCCACGACCGCGCCAAGCGGGTGTCCAACGCCCTGCTGGCCCTGGGGATCAAGCCGGGCGACCGGGTCGGGACCCTGGCCTGGAACACCGGCCGCCACATGGAGGCCTGGTACGGGATCATGGGCATCGGGGCGGTGTGCCACACCCTGAACCCGCGCCTGTTCCCCGAACAGATCGCCTGGATCGCCAACCACGCCGGCGACCGCGTGATCTTCGTCGACCTGACCTTCCTTCCGATCATGGCGGGGGTCCTGCACCACCTGCCGACGGTCGAGCACGTGGTGCTGCTGACCGACAGCGACCACATGCCCGCCGACTTCCGGCCCGCGGGCGAGACGCCCAACTTCAAGGGCCTGCTGTGCTTCGAGGACCTGGTCGAGCAGCACCATGCCGATTGCGCCTGGGGCGGGTTCGACGAGGGCACGGCGGCGGGGCTCTGCTACACCTCCGGCACCACGGGCGACCCCAAGGGCGTGCTCTATTCGCACCGCTCCAACGTCCTGCACACCCTGATCACCCTGCAGCCGGACGTGATGGGCCTGTCGCAGAAGGACGTGATCCTGCCGGTGGTGCCGATGTTCCACGCCAACGCCTGGGGCGTGGCGTTTTCGGCTCCGGGGACCGGCGCCAAGATGGTCATGCCGGGCGCGAAGATGGACGGCGCGTCGATCTTCGAGCTGCTGGACAGCGAGGGCGTCACCTTCTCGGCCGCCGTGCCGACGGTCTGGCAGATGCTGCTGCAGCACCTGAAGGAAACCGGCGCCAGGCTGCCGGCGCTGAGGAAGGTGGTGATCGGAGGGGCGGCCTGTCCCGAGCACATCATCCGCGCCTTCCACGACGACTATGACGTCGAGGTCGTCCACGCCTGGGGCATGACCGAGACCTCGCCGGTCGGCACCCTGTCGGTGATGACCGACGAGCTGGAAAAGCTGCCCTACGACCAGCAGATGCCCTATCGGCTCAAGCAGGGGCGGCCGCCGCTGGGCGTGGAGCTGAAGCTGACCGACGACGCGGGCCGGCGCCTGCCGCACGACGGCAAGAGCTTCGGCAACCTGAAGATCCGGGGCCCGATCATCGCCGCCGAATACTTCCGCGGCGCGGGCGGCAGGATCCTCGACGACGAGGGTTTCTTCGACACCGGCGACGTGGCCACCATCGACGACCACGGCTTCATGCAGATCACCGACCGGGCCAAGGACGTGGTCAAGTCGGGCGGCGAGTGGATCAGCACGATCGACATCGAGAACATCGCCCTGGGCCATCCCAAGGCGGCGATGACGGCGGTGATCGGCGTGCCCCACCCCAAGTGGGACGAGCGGCCGATCCTGCTGGTCAAGCTGAAGGACGGCGAGACCGCCACCAGGCAGGAGTTCCTCGACTTCCTGCACGGCAAGATCGCCAAGTGGTGGACGCCCGACGACGTGGTCTTCGTCGACGAGATCCCGCTGGGGGCCACGGGCAAGATCGACAAGAAGCTGATCCGCCAGCGCATGAAGGACTATGTGCTGCCGGCCTTGGCCGTGGCCGGTGTCGCGGAGGGCGCCGGCGATCCGGATCCCGAACCCGAGCCGCCCGCCGCCGCTCTGGCCGCCGCCGACGGGGCGCAGGCGGCGCGGATCTATGCGCCCGAGCCCGAGGAGCCGCTGTCGGAGCCGCCGCCGCTGCCCGACCCGCAGGTCGTCGAGGCCCTGGCTCACGCGGACGGCGAGCCGCCGGCCGAAGCCGAGGGCGAAGCGGACCGCTTCCCCCTGGATCCGCTGGATCCCGCGAGCCCCGCGCCGCCCCTCGAGCCGGTGCCGGAAGAGGCCTTCCACGCCGAACCGGTGTTCGTCGCCGAGTCGCCGCCGCAGGCCATGCCGGCGACCGCCCCGCGAGAGGACGGGAAGGCCGAGGAGAAGCCGGACAAGGCGGCCAAGGGCGGCGCGGCCTCGGTCCTGCTCGACGCGGCGCTGGTGGTCGCGGTGGTCCCGGCCCTGCTGGCGGGCGTCGGGATGCTGGGCGTGAAGCTCGGGATCTTCCCGCCGGCGCTCGGCCACGACCGGATGACCCTGGACTGGGCGCCCAAGGTCGCCGTGCTGGGCGTCGTCACCGGCGTGCTGGGCCTGTTCGTCGCCGCGTTCGGCGGCGTCCCACGGTTTTGGAAGAAGGCGTTGCTGGCCCTGGCGATCACCGTCGCCACCCTGGGCCTGATGGCCGCGGCCAATGTCCTGGGCGGCGCGCCGAGGGGGTGAAGCGGTCGGGGGGGCGAGCCGTCAGGTCAGCCGGTACGTGCTGTCCAGCCCCGCCACGCCTTCGCACGTCACCCGGCCCTGCTTCACCAGCAGCAGCATGTGGGCCAGCACCGACATGGCCGCGGCCGGATGCAGGCGGGGATCCACGGCCGCGTAGAGCGTCGGCACCATGGCCTTGATCGTGGTCGGGCCCTGGGCCAGGGCGGCCAGCACCTGGGCCTCGCGCGCCCGGCGGTGGTCGGCATAGGCCTCCAGGAACGGCGCCACCTCGCGGACCGGCGAACCGTGGGTCGGCCACAAGGTGTCGAAACCTTCGGCCCGCACCTTCTCCAGGCTGGCGAAATAGTCGCCCATGTCGCCGTCGGGCGGGGTGATCACCGTGGTCGACCAGCCCATCACATGGTCGCCGGAGAACAGGGCGTTCTCTTCCTTCAGGGCGAAGCAGACGTGGTTGGAGGTGTGGCCCGGCGTGGTCACGGCCCGCAGCGTCCAGCCCGGGCCCTCGAACACCTCGCCGTCGGCGATCTCGACGTCCGGCCGGAAGCCCTCGTCCTCGCCGGCTTCCAGCGCCAGGCCCGGCGCCAGCTCGGCCAGGTGCGGCGCGCGCCGGCCGTGGATGGTCGCCCCGGTCGCCTTCTGCAGCGGGCGGGCGAGGGGAGAATGGTCGCTGTGGTGGTGGGTGACCAGGATATGGCTGACCGTCTCGCCCTCCAGCGCCGCCAGCAGCGCCTGGAGGTGGCTGTCGAGGTCGGGGCCGGGATCGATCACCGCCACCGTTCCGCGCCCGACGATGTAGGTTCCGGTGCCCACATAGGTGAACGGGCCGGGATTGTCGGCGATCACCCGGCGGATCGACGGCGAGACTTGGTCGCAGCGGCCATATTCGAACTCGATCTCGCAGACGAAGGGGATCATGGCGGCCTCTTGGGAGGATGGCGGGGGAGGAGCGCGGCGCCGGACTTGCGGTAAACGCCCCGTTAACCTCCCGGAGTGTGGATCATGACCGCCGACGCAGCGATTTTTGTCTCAAAACGGCTCCAGCGCCCGGCGTTCGCCATCCTGTGTCTCATCGCGGCCCAGTTCGTGCTGGCCAGTTGCGAGCCCGAGCCGTCGCCGATGGCGGCCCGGGTCGCCTTCAGCCACCGCTACTAGCGAGTCGCTAGACGCCCAGCACGCCCGACAGGTCGTAGCCGGCGTCCGCGCCCTGGCGCACCAGGGTGGCGCGGTCGGCCGCGCCCGAAGCCGCCTGGCCCAGCGACCAGGTGACGATCGAGCGCGTGCCCGAACGGCAAAAGGCCAGGACCGGTCCTTCCGCGCCCTCGACCGCCCGCCGCACCGTCTCGACCTGATCGGGAGTCGGTCCACCCCGCACCGGAACGTGCAGATAGTCCAGACCGGCCGCCCGGGCCGCCGCCTCGATCTGGGCGCTGGACGGCTGGCCCGGCTCCTCGTCGTCCGGCCGGTTGTTGATCACCAGCACGAAGCCTTCGCCGGCGGCGCGGTCCAGGTCGTCGACCGCGATCTGGGGGCTGACCGAAAGCGAGTCGGTTACACGTCGGAATGCGGTCATGGGTTTGATCACTCGTGGAGGGGCATGGACGCCGCGGGAACGGCTTGGCCCTATCATCCCGGCGCTCGGGCGCCCATGCAACGGTCGCTCGCGGCGAAAATGTGTCCGAAATTTGAGCGGCGGACCGGAGGAATCTCCCAACGATCGTCAGTGCCCGGCATTTGATACCGATACTTGTCCGATTTCCTAGGTCAATTTCTCAAAAGTCAATCGGATACGGGGCGTTTTGACCCTTCAAATCGACCCCGTCGGTCCACGGGCGGCCGGTGCGTCGGAGCGGGTGGAATTTGCCTTTCAGCCCAACAGGATACGGGGGGCGAGACCCTTGTTATCGGTCGGTTTGTGGAAGATCTGAGCGGTGTTCGTCGGAAATGCGGCGATCGTGTTGCGATAATGCGACAGGCTGGGGCGATGTTATTACGGATCGGTAATGGGAATTGACCGGCCCTCGGCGCGCCTCCTAACGTCCGTGCAACCGGGGAAATGTTTTCCGGGACACCTAAGTTCTCGTGGTGGAGTTGGGGCAAAAATCCATACAGGCCGAACGTAACGCCCCCGAAACGGGCGCTTGCGGGCGGTCGGGATGCTCCGCCATGCAAGAGGGGATACTATGAAGATGAATTCCACCAAGGGCGGCGCGCGCGCGCGTCTCTTGACGTCGACGCTGCTGGCCGGTCTGGCCACCGTCGCCGCGCCGCTGGCCCTGACCGCGGTCGCCACGGCGATCCCGACCCTGGCCAGCGCCCAGGACTACACCAGCGGCACGCTCGTCGGCACCGTCACCGACACGTCCGGTGCGCCGGTCGCCAACGCCACCGTCGCGGTCAAGTCGCTGCGCCAAGGCTTCGAGCGGAACGTGACCACGGACTCCGACGGTCAATTCCGCGTCTCCCTCATTCCGACCGGCGGCTATTCGGTCACGATCAACAAGAGCGGTTTCCAGCCGTTGACCGACGGCAACGTCGCCGTGCGCCTGGGCAGCCAGTCGAACTACGGCTTCAACCTGCTCGCCGAAGGTGAAGTCGAAGCCGTGGTCGTGACCGGCGCGGCCAACCCGCAGCTCGATTTCGCCCAAACCACGACGGGCGCGGTGCTCGACGTCGAAACCCTGGTCAAGAACGTCCCGGTCGTCCGCAACGTCACCGCGCTGACCCTGCTTGCCCCGTCGGCGATCGAAGGCACCGCGGCCTTCTCGGCCCAAGGCCTCGGCCAAGCCTCGATCGGCGGTTCGTCGGTCGGCGAAAACGTGTTCTACGTCAACGGCCTGAACATCACCAACTTCATCAACGGGATCGGCGGCGCCCTGGTGCCGTTCGACTTCTACAAGACGATCGAAGTGAAGACCGGTGGCTACGCCGCCGAGTACGGCCGCGGCACTGGCGGCGTGATCAACGCCGTCACCAAGTCGGGCTCGAACGATTTCACCTTCGCCGTGCACGGCAACTGGGAGCCCAAGAGCATGCGCGCGCATGCTCCGGACACCTTCCAGACTGTGAACAGCCGCGTCGGGCAGGAGTACAAGGACGTCGTCCTGGAAGCGGGCGGTCCGATCATCAAGGATCACCTGTTCTTCTACGGCATCTACCAGCAGCCCGACACCGAGCAGACCACGGCCGCGAAGATCGGCAACTACTACGGCGTTCGCAAGTGGGACGACCCGGTCTGGGGCGTGAAGCTGGACGGCTACCTGACCTCGCGTCAGCACCTCGAGTTCACCTACTTCGACACCACCTTCACCCGCACCCAACAGCGCTATAAGTACAATGGCGTCACCGACACCATCGGCGCGGCCAGTTCGAAGGTGATCGACAACTTCGGTGGCCCCAGCTACGTCGGTCGCTACACCGGCACGTTCACCGACTGGCTGACGGTTTCGGCCGCCTACGGCAAGACCAAGTTCAGCAACGACCTGATCAATGATCCGTTCGATCAGCCGAACGTCGTCGATCTGCGTTCGGGCACCGCGCAGACCATCTCGAACCAGACGGTCGCGGCGTCGACCACGCCGTCGGAAGCGACCCGCGAGTTCTACCGCGGCGACATTGACATCTACTTCAAGCTGTTCGGCTCTCACCACGTTCGCGCCGGCCTGGATAACGAGAAGACGAAGTTCGTCAACTTCGGCGTCCGCAACGGCGGCCAGAACTGGACCATCCGGAAGAACACCACCTCGAGCGTCAATTCCCAGGGCTTCGCGCCCGGCCAGGAATACTTCGACCTCCGCACCTTCGCGGGTGGCGGTTCCTTCGAAGGTGAGAACAAGGCGTACTACATCCAGGACGCCTGGGACATCACCGACCGTCTGACCGTGAACCTGGGCTTCCGCCGCGACAACTTCCTGGAACAGGACTCGGCTGGCCAAGCGTTCTCGAACTTCGAGGATCTGGACGCGATGCGTCTGGGCTTCAACTGGGATCCGACGGGTGACCGGCAGAACCGCATCTACGGTTCGTACGGCCGTTACTACCTACCGGTCGCGGCGAACACCGCTTATCGCGCTGCCTCGAACAACCTGGACGTCCGTCAATACTTCCTGCCGGCTGGGGGCGGTCTCTACATTGGCACGCCGGCGGCGACCAACCCGCTCACGACGCCGAGCACCGGTGGCCTGACCGCCGGCACCGGCCTGCCGACCGCCGGCCTGGGCCCGGTTGTCACCCGCGGGACCAACCCGACCTTCACCAACCTGGCGGCCTGTACCCAGCTGTTCCTGGATCGTGGCATCGTGAATGTGCCGGTCGGCACCCAAGCCTGCGCCGTCGGTTCGGCCGGCGTGGCTCCGCCTCCGGAATCGATCTCCGCTCTGAACGTGAAGGCCACGGCCGAGGACGAATACATCCTGGGCTACGAGCACCGCTTCAACAGCCTGTGGAAGGCCAACGTCAACCTGACCTACCGCACGCTGCTGCGCGCGGCTGACGACGCCGCCATCGACTCGGCCGTGCTCGCCTATTGCGACGCGCATGGCTACGCCCGCTTCACCGCCGCCGGCGACGGCTGCGAAGAGACCTGGAGCGGCCTGAATCAGTACCTGATCGTCAACCCGGGCGAAGACATGAAGGCCGTGCTCTACGCGCCGCTGCCGGGCGAGACCGACCTGCGTACGATCGACCTGAGCGCGGCCGCCCTCGGCCTGCCGAAGGTGAAGCGCGAGTACACCTCGCTCGAGTTCAGCTTCGAGCGTTCGTTCGACGGCAAGTGGGGCCTGCAAGGCTCCTACGTGCTCTCGGAATCGAAGGGTAACTTCGAAGGCGCCGTGAAGTCCGACACCGGCCAAGCCGATGCGGGCATCACGTCCGACTTCGACACCCCCGGCTTCATTCCGGGCACCTACGGCCTGCTGCCGAACCACCACGCTCACCAGTTCAAGCTGTTCGGCTCCTATGCAGTGACCGACAACTTCCTGATCGGCGGAAACGCCTCGCTGATCTCGCCGCGTCACTACGGCTGCCAAGGCCTGGTGCCGTCGACCTATCCGAACGCGAGCGCTTCGAACACCTACGCCCCGTTGCCGGGCCACTTCTGCAACGGCCAGCTGGTTCCGCGGGGTTCGTCGTTCAAGGGCGACTGGATCAACAAGGTCGATCTGTCTATCCGCTACACCGTTCCGGAAAAGATCTTGCCGGCTGGCAACCTCGTGCTGCGCGCCGACATCTTCAACCTGTTCAACTCGCAAGGCGCTCAAGAACTTTACGAGCAAGGCGATCTGAGCAGCGGTGGCGCCGACCCGCACTTCGGCGAGCCCGGTTCGTCGTCGGGCACCGTGGGCTCGGGTTATCAAACCCCGCGCTACGTGCGCTTCGGCTTCGACCTGGCCTTCTAAGTCCAGTTCGAGCGAAACCTAGGACTGGCGGCGGGCTCCTCGGAGCCCGCCGTTTTTCTTTGGGCCTCACCGAGAGCGTCGAAGAGTGTCTATCCTCGGCGTTTAGGCGGTAGAGTTGAGTGATTTCAACGCTCTAATTTTTCTCGACCCGATTTGGTCCCCCCCCCTTCGAACCACCCTTATCCTGATCTCACCTGAAGGCAGGGGAGGGCGCACGTACGGCGACCGATGCGGCCTTCGGGGGTGGACGAGCGGGAAGGCTTGTCCGCCGCGCTTCCTCGGAAGCATCCCGGGTTGGTCTGCGGCAGGTTCGCCTCCGTCGCGACGAAGCTTCGGCGCCCGGGACAGGCGGATCAGGCCGGCAGGCCCGGGCTGAAATCGTCCGGGCGGTCCAGGACGCGCCAACGTCCTGCCCGTCGGGGGGCCTCCATCGGAGCGGGTTAAGAATCCGCGACCCGAAGGCTTCCGGATAACGGCTCCACGCGAAGCGCCTGCACTTCGTCGAAACGGTATTCAAAACTGCAAATCATCCGGGCGAGGCCCGGGCGCTTCGCACCCTTCCCACCCCATCGCAGCTTCGGCGCGTAAGCGTGAAACCGCGCCTGCGAAAGGCCCCCTCAGTCGGCTTCGCCGACAGCTCCTCCAGAGGGGGAGCATCTATGCCGTCCAGCGGCGGCGGCCGTTCGTCAGATCCTCCCCCTCTGGGCAGGGCTATCGCATATGG
>Ga0209257_1000368_pt1 | contig 91038 bp, 93 predicted proteins | sample AraplaCvi_mCL_r2_FD_184277 | JGI IMG/M metagenome (GOLD analysis project Ga0209257, IMG submission 184277) | Arabidopsis root microbial communities from North Carolina, USA - plate scrape MF_Cvi_mCL_r2 (SPAdes) (version 2) | ecosystem: Host-associated > Plants > Roots > Endosphere | place: USA...
CTGTTGACGCCGCCCGAGATCACGAAGGCCAGCGCCTGCGACGAGGCGAGGGTTCCGGTATAGGTCGCCTTGCCGCCGAACCCGTCATCGAGCACGAAGGTCGACACGCTGGCATCGGTCTTCATGTTGACGGTGAAGCGGGTCGCCACATTGTTGGCAATGCCGGAGACGGTGCCCACCGAAATGTCGCTGACGTCGAGCACGCCGCCCAGAACGATCGCGGTCGATTGCACCTGGCTTGCGTCGGAGGCCGAGGCCACCGTCGTGCGGGCGAGGCCCGCGGTGCGGAAGTCGATGGTGACGCTCTGCGGCGGTGTGCCGTCGGCGATGCTGTTGATCGAATAGAGGCCGTCGCCGCTGACGACGATGGTCGAAGTGCCGCTCGGCCCGGTGACCGTCACGCTGTAGGCGGTGAACTTGCCGGCGACGAAATCGAAATTGGCCGGGTCGGCATGCGCCGTCACCGTATAGGTGAAATCGTTCGAGATTCCGGCAAGCGGGATCGACGGGATGCCGGCGATCGCATCCGACGCACCGCCATAGGCCCCGCCGACCACCGCGTTGTACTGCGAGGACTGCAGGATGGTCTTCTCGTCGATGGTGAGGCGCGTCGTGCCGGTGTCGAAATTCCAGGAGTTCTGCCCATCGGCAAGCTTCTGCTGACCGGCGAGGTTCGTGCCGCTGCGCGTGATGGTGCCGCCGATGCCGTTGAAATTGGTCACGCCGACGCCGATGGCGGCGAACTTCTCGATGGTCGAGGTGCCGACGCCGGCGGTATCCGGCACCGCCTCGATCTGTTCGAAGTCCACATCGAAGTTGATGTGAGTGCCGCTGGTGAACTGGTGGTCGAAGTTCAAGGCCTGGCCGGTCGAGTTCGCGGCCGCCCACTGGGCTTGCGTGAAGGTCTGGGTGAAGGCGACGGTGCCTTCGGTGACCGTGATCGTCTTGTCCTGGCCGATGCCGCCGGTGATCTTGACCTGCAGCGAGTTGAAGGTGCCCTGCACCTTGCTCTGGAAGCCGGTGATCGAGATGTTGCTGATGCCGCGGTCCTGCTCGGCATTGGCGACGTCGGTGGCGTTGGCCGTGATCTTGCCGTCGCCCTTGATTCCGATGACATAGTCGTCGGTCGTCATGACGTTGCTGACGGTGGCGCCCGTGACGCCCGGGATCGCGTTGGTCGAGCTCTTGGTGGTCGACGTGGCGTCGAGCCGGATGCCGTTGCCGATGACCAGGTTCTTGCCGTTGTAGTTGGCGCCCTGGGCCAACTTGTTGATCTGGTCGAGCAGCGTGTTGAACTGCTGCGACAGGGACTTGCGGAGCTTGATCGAGTTCGCATCCGAGCCGAGGTTCTGCTGCGCCTGATTGATCAGCGCCTGCGCCTGGTCGAGATAGTTGCCGATCGTGGTCGCCGCCGTATTGGCGGTCTGGATCGTGCTGACCGACTGGCCGATCGAGTCCTTCAAGGCCGAGAGGTCGTCGGCGCGGGTGTTCAAACCCTTGGCGGCGAAATAGGCGACCGGCCCATCGAGCGCGCTGTTGACCTTGTTGCCGGTCGACAGCCGCTGCTGCGTGCGATCGAGCAGGGACTGGGTCGACTGCAGGAGCAGCAGGTTGCCGCGGATGCCAGTCGTCAATGGGATGTCGTTCGATGCCATCAGGGTTCTCCCGTAATCTCGGCGGACCGGAATGCCTTTGGCCCCGGCCAGGCTGGTCACATCCAGCCACGCCCCCTTTATGCAACCATGATGCCAAGTCGTATGGCGCTGATATTGCTGAGAAAAACAGCGGTTTTGGCGGAGTACGCCCGAGCGGCCACCCTGCAATTATCGCCGGGAAGGGAACAGAATTGCCGACTTGGTTGTTGGGATGGGGTGGGAAAAAGCCGCCGGGTGGGTCGTGAATCGCAATGGTAGAGGAAGATTCTTCGCCTCGATTGTGAAGAATCACACGATTGGGTCGGGCTTCCCAGGGTTAAAGTCTTGAAGTCAAGTGTTAACAAGCCTATTGTAACTCTGCCCGGCTTCTAATTTGGGTGAATATTGCCGGGTGAAGAGGTTTTTAGTTGAATACGTGGCGAAACATTGGGTTGGGCGTTCCGCCGCCGGATAGACGAAATGCTGAGTGTTGGCAACACATTGGGGAGTTCAGGCGCATCGCTCTCGCTTGACGCGCGGGTGGCGGTGGGTGCTGGCGTCTTCGCTGTCAGCGCTGCCGAGACCAGCGCCCCTGTGGCTGAAACGCCTATTGCCTCCACCCCCGACCAGAAGCTCCCCGCCTACAACGCCGTCGAGTTCAGCTACCGGTCGGATTTCGGCAAGATCATCCTGCTGCAGCAGAATGTGGAAACCGGGCAGGAAGTGACCCAGGTCCCGACCGAATATCACCTGCGCCAGTATGCGGCGAGCCAGCGCGAGCAGCGCGTCCAGCTTCAGCAGAAGCTGTACAGTGGCTCCGGCGGCGCGGAGGAAGCGCCCAAGACTGTGGTGGTAACCAAGACTTCCGGCTCGCCGAGCGGCCCGTCAGCCCCGGCGGCATCGCAGCCGGCGGCACCTTCCGTTGCGCCGAGTGCGGTCGCTGCGGCAGCCGTGGCCCACGTCGACATCAAGGCCTGATCCAAGTTCAAGCGCGCTGTTGCACGGCAGCCGCTTCGGCGGCGGCAGTACGGCGTCCTTTGCGCAGCGAGCCGCGGGCGTCATAGCCGGTGACGCTGGAACGCTTCTCGTCCAAGGTTGAAACCACGGCGCGCATCACCCGCTCGTTGACGTCGCGCATGGCGCGCAGCGCCCGGAGATTTTCCGTCACCGCCGCCTGGACCCGCTCGGTTGCTTCCACGAGCTCGTCGCGCAAGGCGACGCTGATCGCTTGGTTCTCTTCGCTCGGTTCCTTGAGCGCCAGCACGAAGGCACGATAGGTGTCGGCCAAGGCGATTTTCTCGACCTGCATCTCTTTGAGCGCCTCCGGCTTCATGGCGCGGATCGCTTCCATTTCCTGCTGCAGGCAACCGATCAGCCGCGAGGTGATGGCCAGCAATTCGGTGACGCGGGACGACTTGTGCATGGAACGGCGGAACCCCCTACTGCTGCTCCTGCAATTGCAGGAGCTGGCGTTTGACGACGTCGGCGATGCCCAGCACGTGCTGGCGGGCGACGGCCTTGCCGTATTCCTGGATCATGAGCGAGCGGAACATCGATTCCCCTTCGCCGCCGCCCGTGATCGGATCCGGCTGGATGCCGGAGAACATCTGCTCGAAATAGGAACCGGCGAAGAAGGCTTCGAAATCCTCGGCGACCTTGTCGATCGCGGCCTCGTTCTGCTGTTTCGCCTGCGCGGCGCGCTGCTGCGCCAGCGCCCGCGGATCCGGCGTGTAGGTCGGCGATGTCGCGACCGCGTTCATTGGGTAACGATGTCCGCCTGGAGGGCGCCCGCCGCCTTGATCGACTGCAGGATCGAGATCAGGTCCCGCGGGCCGACACCGAGCGAGTTGATGCCGGTCACCAGCTGCTCGAGGGTCAAGCTGTTCGGCAGAACCGCGAGCTTGCGGTTGCGGTCTTCCTGGACCTCGATATCGGTCCGGGGCACCACCACCGTCACGCCCGTCGAAGAGAAGGGCGAAGGCTGCGAGACCTGCGGGGTCTCGGTGACGCGGATGGTGAGGTTGCCCTGGGCGACCGCCACCTTGCTGATCCGGACGTTCTCGCCCATCACGATGACGCCGGTATTCTCGTCGATTACCACCCGCGCCTGCTGGTCGGGCTCGATCGGGAGCTGCTCGACATTGGTGATGAGCGCAGCGGCGCCGCCGGGGTACTGACCGGCGCTGACCTGCACCGTGCCGGAATCGAGCGGCAGGGCGGTGCCGGCGCCGATTGCGGCGTTGATCGCGTCGGAAATGCGCTGGGCGGTGGTGAAGTCCGGGTTCCGGAGCGCCAGCTTGACGCTGCTGAGCTGGTTCAACTCGAAGGGGATCTCACGCTCCACGATGCCGCCCCGGACGATCCGGCCGCTGGTCGGCACGCCGCGGACGATGGTCTCGGCAGCGCCCGACGCCTTAAAGCCGCCGATCGTGATCCCGCCCTGGGCCACCGCATAAACCTCGCCGTCGGCGCCGATCAGCGGGGTCGCGAGCAGGGTGCCGCCCTGGAGGCTTGTCGCGTCGCCCAGGGAGGAAACGCTCACATCGATCTCGCTGCCCTGGCGCGCGAAGGCGGGGAGGGTGGCGGTCACCATGACTGCGGCCAGGTTCTTGGTCTCGAGATCGGCATCGCCGCGGTTAACTTTTACGCCCAGGCGTTCCAGCATGCCGATCAGGCTTTCCCGGGTGAACGGTGCCTTTTTCTTCATGTCGTCGCCAGTGCCGTCGAGCCCGACCACCAGCCCATACCCGACCAGCTGGTTCTCGCGCACGCCCTCGAAATCGGCAATGTCCTTGATCCGCGAAGTTGCCGCGGCGGGGAGCGCCGTTGCCGCCACGACCATCAGCAGGGCGGCGAGGCGGGCAAGCCGCGACAGGGAGAAGCTGGAGATCGAGGGCACGAGACGCTTCATCTTTCGGTCCGAATAGGGCGGGTACACCGGGTCGGACAGGGTTCTGCGAATCTCGTGCCACAACGCTCATGCGCATTATGGTGTGTGAAAGTTGTTTCAGATTCAATGTGTTGGGGAATCGCCCTAAGTTACTGCTTTGGCTCGAATGGCATTCTATCCGGAGCCTGTTTCCCGAGTCCCTCAATCCGGTTCCGGCAGTTTCTGCCGGGGTGCGGACGGGAACGGCAAGCCTTTGGATTTCTTTATAGAATGTTAAGGATACGGCGACTAAAAGGGCGGCAGGGCATTGCCCGATTGGAGTCGCTTCCCGACCGATGAAAGTCGAACCCACCGCACCGAGACCCGCAACGAGCGTCCGCAAGAGCGGCGGCACGTCCGCAACCGGTTCCGGCGGCTTCGCCAAAGCTTTGAGCGACAGCCAGCCTGCCCACTCGCCGCAGATGCCGGTCAGTGTCGGCTTCACCGATCTCAACACGGTGCTGGCGCTTCAGGAGGCCCCCGACGCGACCCGCGGCCGGGCCCGGAAGCGCGCCCAGGAGCGGGGCAACCTGATGCTGGATCAGCTGGAAGAGATCCGGCTGGGGCTGCTGATGGGCACCATCCCGATGGCCAAGCTGGAACAGCTGGCCCAACTGGTCCGCGCCAAGCGCGAGCAGATCGACGATCCCAAGCTCCTGGAGATCCTCGACGAGATCGAGCTCCGTGCTGCCGTGGAATTGGCCAAGCTGAGCCGCCCAGCCCCCTAAGGCGGCCACAGAGAATCTTTCAATTACAATAAGTTGAAAGCCGTCTCCGACACGAAATCGGACTTGCGGGGATACCTTTATTCCCTTATTACTCCCCGCGCCCGAGCCCAGGGAGTCGCAGCACGCGAATCATCCCGAGGGAGGATCGGGAATCGGCGTATCCAATCGAGCACTGCATGAAACCGCTGCTTTCGCCCGACTACCGTCCGACCGAAAAAGAAGCCTTCATGAATCCGATGCAGCTGGAATATTTCCGGCAGAAGTTGCTCGGCTGGAAGTCTGAGTTGCTCCGGGAATCGAACGAGACCCTGAGCCACCTCCAGGAAGAGAGCCTCTCGGAACCGGACATCGCCGACCGCGCTTCGCTGGAGACCGACCGTGCCCTGGAGCTCCGGACCCGCGATCGCGAGCGCAAGCTTATCCAGAAGATCGACGAAGCGCTGATGCGGATTGAGGACGGCTCCTATGGCTATTGCGAGGAGACGGGTGAGCCGATCTCGCTGAAGCGTTTGGAAGCCCGTCCGATCGCCACCCTCTCGATCGAGGCCCAGGAACGCCACGAGCGGATGGAGCGCACCCACCGCGAAGACTGAGACCGCGCGAGCGCCTCACTCCTTGTCCTCTTCCTCCTTCTCCCAGCTGTGATAGCGCAGCAGGACTGAGGACTCTTCCACCCGCGGGTGGAACTTGTAGTCGTAGTAGAAGACCAGGATCATGTTGACGCTTTCGCCGTCTTCCGAGAGCGGCAAAAAGATCACATCCTGTTTTTCCAGGGCGCCGTCCGGGGCATAGTAGGAGTCCCGGTAGCAATAGGGCTCGGCGTGCTGGGCGACATATTCGTAATAGCTGAGCGATTCTTCGGCCGAAGCGGCAAAATAGGCTTCGCCGACCGAGCGCCCGGTCGGGTCACTGCCGCGCGACGCGACCTCTTCGGTGCCGACCAGGCGGTAGACGAACCGCCTTTCATCCTGGACCACGTCCACCAGGGTGATGCGCGGCAGGAAAGCCTTAATGTCGCCGGGCTCGATATCGGTGCGGCGCGGCATCCGGCGGTCGCCGGCCTTTCTGCGCCAGTATTCGACCATCACGCCGATATCGGGATGGCTCGCGGCGATCCGTGCCTCGGTCTCCTCCGGGCTTACGCGCTCAAGCACCAGGTCGTGTCTCCTCCCCCGAGCCACCGGCTGCAGCCGATTTGTAACACCAATCTATAACTTTCGAACGAGAGTCGGGAACCGGACGCTTGGCTCCTTGCAAAAGCGGAGGCGCCTCCTCATATACTCGCGGCTAGTGCACTTCACGCGCTATATCCGCGCGCAGTGTCTTCCCGATACCGGTTTCCTCGGTGCCGGGACTTCTGCTTTCTCTCATCCGCATGCCCTCGGGAGGGGCCCGGCACATGATCACACTTAAAGTGAACGGACAGGACCATCAGGTCGATGTCGATCCCGCGACGCCCTTGCTCTGGGTGCTGCGCGACACCGTGGGTTTGACCGGCACGAAATATGGCTGCGGTATTGCAGCCTGCGGCGCTTGCACCGTCCATATGGATGGCCAGCCGACCCGCTCCTGCAGCATCACCGTGGGCGATGTCGGCCAGGCCAGCATCACTACGATCGAGGCGATCGAGAGCAAGGCGGCAAAAGCCGTGCAGGCGGCCTGGCAGAAGCTCGACGTCGTGCAATGCGGCTACTGCCAGTCCGGCCAGATCATGGCGGCGACCGCCCTGCTCGAGAGCAACCCCAAGCCGACGCAACAGGATGTCGAGGCGGCGATGACCAACATCTGCCGCTGCGCCACTTACCAGCGCATCAGAACCGCGGTCAACGAAGCCGCCCGGATCATGGAGGGCTGAGCCATGTTGATCAGAAAGAACGAAGCGCTCCCCATTGCCACCATCAGCCCAAGCCGCCGCAACTTCCTCAAGGCCGGCGTCGTCGCCGGTGCCGGTCTGGTCATCGGCTGGCATCTGCCGAGCGGCCGCATCACCAGCGCCCAGGCCGCGGAAGGCGGCAGCCCGTTCGAGGGCTACATCCGGATATCGCCGGAGAACAAAGTGACCGTGCTGGCCGCCCATCTCGACATGGGGCAGGGCATCTACACCGGCACCGCCACGCTGGTCGCGGAGGAGCTCGAGGCCGACTGGTCGCAGATGGAAGTCGAAGGCGGCTACGGCAATCCGAAGCTCTACGGCAACCTGGCCTTTGGCGGAAAATTCCAGGGCACCGGCGGCTCGACGGCGACCATGAGCTCGTTCGACCGCTATCGTCGCGCCGGCGCCATGGCCCGGGTGATGCTGGTCTCCGCTGCCGCCAAGCAGTGGAACGTCCCGGCGAGTGAGATCACGGTCTCGAAGGGCGTCGTCAGCCACAGTAACGGCAAGAAGGCGACCTTCGGCGAGCTCGCCGAAGCCGCCGCCAAGGAAACGCCGCCGGCCGATGTCGCGCTGAAGGATGCCGGCGCCTGGACCCTGATCGGCAATGCCGATCTGCGGCGTCTGGATTCTCCGGCCAAGACCACCGGCCATCAGCAGTTCACCCTCGATGTGAAACTGCCGGGGATGCTCTACGCGGTGGTGCAGCGCCCGCCGCTGTTCGGCGCCAAGGTGAAGTCGTTCGATGCGACCGCGGCCAAGCAGGTGAAGGGCGTGGTTGATGTCGTCGAAATCCCGCGCGGCGTCGCGGTGGTCGCCGACAGCACCTGGAACGCCATGCAGGGCCGCAATGCCCTGAAGGTGGAATGGGACGACGGCGCTGCCGAGAAGCGCGGCACGCCGGAGATCATGGCCGAGTACAAGAAACTCGCCGCGAGCGGAGCAGGAGCAGCTATCGCTCGCAATGACGGCGATGCCGACGCTGCGATGAAGTCGGCTGCAAAGGTGATCTCGGCCGAGTTCGAGTTCCCCTATCTCGCCCATGCCGCCATGGAGCCGCTCGATGCCGTCGCGCGGAAGGATGGCGACCGGATCGAGATCTGGGGCGGCCACCAGATGCCCGACCTTTACCAGGGCATCGCCGCGCAGATCGCGGAGACCACGCCGGACAAGATCGTCCTCCATGTGATGATGACCGGCGGCAGCTTCGGCCGCCGCGCGGTCGGCGACGGCGATGTGATCGCCGAAGCGGTCAGCACGGCGAAGGCGATCGGCTGGAAGGCCCCGGTCAAGGTGGTCTGGACCCGTGAGGATGACATGACCGGCGGGCGTTATCGGCCGATGTACTTCCACAAAATGCAGGCCGGGCTCGATGCCGAAGGCAAACTCGTTGCCTGGCAGCACCGGATCGTCGGCCAGTCTATCATGGAGGATGGCCCATTCGCAGCCTTCATCCAGAAAGGGATCGATCCGACCTCGGTCGAAGGCGCCTCGACCTTGCCTTATGCGGTGCCCAACCTGAAGGTCGATCTCATCACCACCAAAGTCGGCGTGCCGGTCCTCTGGTGGCGCTCGGTCGGCAGCACCCACACCGCCTATTCGACCGAAGTGCTGATCGACGAGCTGGCGCAGACAGCCGGCAAGGATCCGATCGAGTTCCGCATGTCGATGCTCGGCGACAAGCCGCGGCACCGAGCGGTGCTGGAGAAGGTGAAGGAAGCCTCCGGCTGGGGTCAGGCGTTGGAGAAGGGGAAGGGGCGCGGCGTCGCCGTTGCCGAGTCCTTCGGCTCTTATGTCGCCCAGGTGGTCGATGTCTCGGTCGACCAGGGCTCGATCAAGGTCGAACGCGTGATCTGCGCCGTCGATTGCGGCACCGCCGTCAATCCCGACGTAATCAAGGCTCAGATGGAAGGCGGCATCGGCTACGGCCTCAGCGCCATATTGAAGGGCGAGATCACCTTGAAGGAAGGCCGGGTCGAGCAGACCAATTTCGACGGCTATGAAGTGCTGCATCTCGACGAGATGCCGCAAGTCGAAGTCCACATCCTGCCCTCGAAGGAAGGCCCGACTGGCGTCGGCGAGCCCGGCGTTCCGCCAATCGGGCCGGCGGTCGCCAATGCGGTCTTCGCCGCCACCGGCAAGCGGATCCGCCTGCTGCCGATGAACAAGTTCGACTGGAAGTCGGCCTAAGCCCAGACGGACATCGACAAGCTGACAAACCCCTTCCTCGCATCGCGGGGGAGGGGTTTTTCTTTGCCGAGTGTGACGTAGGTCGCTGCTTGAACCGTTGCAGGGCGTCGCGAGACTCATATCCTGCCCCGCGTTCAGGGGTTCAAAACAAGCGAGTGATTTCCATGCTTCGTTGGTTGGCCATCGCCGCCTTCACCGTCCTTGCGTCGCAAGCTTTTGCTGCCGATCTCACGCCGGATCAGCAATCTGCGATCTGCGGTGCGCGCGAGACCTGCAAGATCACCATCGTCGATGCCGGGCAGGGGCCCGGCGAAGTGAAGCTGACGGTGGTCGATGCGAGTTTTGGCGTCGCCGACAAACCGGCCGAAGCGCCCGAAGAGGGCTGCATCGGCGATCCGGAGGCGGCCGATGCGCCGGACCATGACGGCGGCCGCGAGATCTGGCTGATTGCCGGAGCCGAGGCGCCGAAGCGGATCCTCTCCCTCTGCAACGACGGCTACGGCTCGGCCGGCATGGGTGAGGACATGATCGAAGTTTCCCCCAACATGATCACCTGGGATCAAAGCGGCGGCTCCTCTTGGCGTTGGAACACGACCAAGCAGATCCGCCTGATGCCGCTTGCGGTCGTGAAGGAGCTGGATTGCAGCTTTCACAATATTGCGCCCGGCACTGGTGTGGTCACCGAGATCGACCGTCGCACTTTGCAGGCGCGCTCGGTTGGCGCCGCCTCGGGTCACAAGTTCAAGGACGATGACGAAATGGGCTGCCCGGATTGGCCGGACGGCCCGGATGCCACCCTCCCCACCGGCCCGGACTATGCCGGCGGCTATGCGATTCCCTTTCCGAATGCCGGCCCGAGCGACAACGGCGAAGGCTATCCCGAAGGCATCGCGCTCGGCGATTGCGCGCGCGAGCTGAGCACCGACGGCCTCCACGGTTTCCTAGTCCATGGCAAGCCGATCGATGAAGGTGCCGCGACCGTGCGTGTCATCAAGGAGAGCGAGGCCTCGCTGCTGATCCAGGTCTTCGATCCGACCGCCGCAGCGGAGCTCAAATCCGGCAAGGCCAAGTCCTGGGTCGGCCAGCCGCATATCGAGGTCTGGGTCAGTGAAATGGGCAACCCGGAGGACAATGACGGGCCGAACGGCGAGGCCTACATCTATCGCCAGTTCGCGATCGGGCTCGACGGCAAGATCTATCCCGGCGTGAACGCCTTCTCGCCGCTGCCTACCGTCACCTCTTGGGGTGCCAAGGACGAACTCGGCCATGACGTCGTCGTCTATCGCGTGAAGTGGGAAGGCGACGAAGGGCGCCCGAGCTTCGGCATCGGCGTGGTCTATTCCCAGGCCAAGGACGGAAAGCAGGTGCGAATGGTTTCCAACGCGCAGATCAAGAAGAACAAGCCGGTCTACCTGCCGGACGCCTGGGCGAACATCCCGGAAGACCAGGGTATTCCGAGCGCCAAATGCGCGGTGAACGCCGAGAAGCGTCTGGACATCGTGAAGAACTGATCAGCGGGCTTGGCTGCGGGCGGATTGCGGCGACTTCTTGGTCGTCGCTTTCTGGCTCTGCTTGGGGCGGCCCTTGCTGTGCCTCTCCAGCGCGCCAAGCCCGTGCTTCGCGGCTTCGCCTTCTGCGGTGTCGCGCTTGTGCTTCGCCGGCCCGCTGCGCCTGTTCTCAGCTTGGTTCTGCTTGTCCAATGCCTGCTTGAACTTGCCCACGTCGCCGTCAGTCTTGGCCATGGTTCGTACTCTCCACCTTCTTTCCGGATCAATCCGAAGCGAGCGGGGGTGGTTCCCTCGATAGGGGAGCGCGCCGGGCCGTGAGACGGCCGCGACTTAATCCGGGGCGGTCAGGGCCACGGCGATCTCCGCCGCCAGCCGGGCGTTGTTCTTCGCCAACGCGATATTGGCCTTGAGGCTAGCACCACCGGTGACTTCGTTCACCCGCTTCAGCAGGAACGGGGTGGTCTCCTTGCCGCTGATACCCTGCTTGGCCGCCTCATCGAGCGCGGCCCGGATCGTGCCCTCGATCCTCTCCGCCGGAATCTCGTCGGCGGCGGGGATGGGGTTGGCGATGCTGACGCCGCCCCGGGGCGAGAGCTCCCAGCGCGCTTTGAGGAAGTGCGCGATTTCCAGCGGCGTGTCGAGGCGCATGGGAGCCGCGAACCCGCTTTCGCGCGAATAGAAGGCGGGGAAGGAATCGGTCCGATAGGCGATAACCGGCACGCTCAGCGTCTCCAGCATCTCAAGTGTGCGGCCGATATCGAGGATCGACTTTGCACCCGCCGAGACCACCGCGACCGGCGTTTCCGCGAGTTCGGTGAGATCCGCGGAAATATCGAAGGTAATCTCCGCACCGCGGTGCACGCCGCCGATGCCGCCGGTGGCAAAGACGCGGATGCCGGCCTTCGCCGCGAGCCGCATGGTTGCGGCGACCGTCGTCGCGCCGTGGAGGCGCTTCGCGGCTGCCAGCGGCAAGTCGCGCACGCTGAGTTTCATCACGTCCTTTTCGGTCGCGAGCACATAGAGCTCGGCGGCTGTCAGGCCGACCTTGAGGTCGCCGGCGATGACGGCGATGGTCGCCGGCACGGCGCCGTGGTCGCGGATGATCTGCTCCAGCGCCTGCGCCGTCTCCAGGTTCTGCGGATGCGGCATGCCATGGGCGATGATGGTGGATTCCAGCGCCACGACCGGACGATTTTCGGCCAGCGCTTGCTGGACCTCGGCTGTGATTTCGAACGCCATCTTCAAAGCTCCTTTACGCGACGCTTCAGCACCGAGGCGCTCTGCGTCAGATTTCTCATCGCCATGGTGCGGCTCACGGTTTCGGCGGAACCGACGGCGAGTCCAGCCGCCGCCTGGCCCAGCAGAGCCGCCTGCAGCGGTTTCATGCCGGCGACCAGGCCCGCGACATAGCCGGCCACATGGGCGTCGCCGCCGCCGGTCACGTCCTGCGGCTTGGCTTGGGCGGCGGGGATGTGATGCTGCCGAATCTCGTCGTCTTCCCGCGCGGAGAGGAGGGCGCCGTCCGGTCCGAGACCGACCAGGACATTCGCCACGCCGCGATCGTGCAACCTGCGCGCGGCACGTCGCGTCGCCTCGACGGTCTTAAGGTCGCTGCCGGTCAAAACGCCGAGCTGCAGCTGGTTCGGCGTTACACTGTGGATCCCGGCGCCGCGCCGCAGGATGGCATTGAGCTTTTCGACTTTGACGGCGGAGACCGGTTCGACCAGGAAGGGGATGTCGTTCTGCTTCGCACATTCCTGCAGCCATTGCAGGCTGGCGCGCTCGAGATTGCAGTCTGCCACCAGGAAGGCGGCACCTTCGACTTCCGCCCGGCAACGCGATAGCGCGCGTTGCGTGATCTGCGCGGTGATGTCCATCGCCGAGACGCCGATCACCAGCTCGCCGTCGCGGTCGAGCACCGCGGCATAGACGCCGGTATTGCCGCCGCCGCGCCGCACCGCCGCAACATCGACGCCGGCCGCCGCCGTTTCGTCGAGCAGGCGGTCGCCTTCGGGATCGTGGCCGACGGCGCTGATCAACTTCACAGCAATGTCGAGGCGGGCGAGATTGTGGGCGATGTTCCGCCCCACGCCGCCCAGCGACATCGTTGCCATGCCGGGATTGGAGGTCGCGGGGATAGTCGCACCCTTGATCGCGACCTTGATGTCGATGTTGGCGCCACCGACCACGGTCACAAAGGAAACGCCGCGCCGGGGTTCGGCGCGGCGTGCTTTGTTCGCCGGCTTGCTCAAGAGAGCGAAGCGGTCAGTTCTTGTTCGTGAAGAACGAGCCGATATCGAAGCGCGACTTCTCCTTCGGCTCCTGCATCGGCTCATCTACGATCGGCTCGGCACCCGGCAGCGGGTCGAGCGTGGCCGGCTTGCCTGCGGCCTTGCGGGCCTTGAGGATTGCGTTGTTGAGATCGGTCTGGGTGCAGAGGCCGAGCAGCACCGGATCGCGGGGCCGGAGGTTGGCCGAGTTCCAATGCGTGCGGTCGCGGACCGCGGCGATGGTCTGCTTGGTGGTCCCGATCAGGCGCGAGATTTGCGCGTCGGTCAGCTCCGGGTGATGCCGCACCAGCCAGGCGACGGCGTCCGGCTTGTCCTGGCGCTTCGAGACCGGCGTGTAGCGCGGGCCCTTGCTGCGGGTGAGCGGCAGCGGGATCGCGACCTTCGCCATCTTCAGGCGCTGGGTCGAATCCTGCTCGCAGCGCAGGATCTCTTCCTTGGTGAGCTGGCCGTTGCTGGTCGGGTCGAGACCGACGATGCCGATTGCGACTTCGCCGTCGGCGATGCCCTGGACTTCCAGCGGGTGCAGATTGCAGAAGGCGCCGATCTGCTCGAAGGTCAGCGTGGTATTCTCCACCAGCCAGACCGCAGTGGCCTTCGGCATCAAAAGGGTCGGTTGAGCCATAAAATCCTCCTCCTCGGCCGCCGGGTTTTCGCCGGCGGGCGGCCAAGTCCGTTACTTGACCATTTGGGGTTTCATCAGGGCGCGCCCAAGACATCAGGTCAGGCTGCGACACCAATTCAGCCCGCGAAATAGCATCCGCCGGGGGTTTCGGACAAGAAGAAACTTGCCGAACCGGCTTCTCAGAATCGCGACTGGTCTAAGCTAACCTACTGGAATCAAATGGTAAGAACGATCTTCCCGATATGCGCGCTGGATTCCATCAGGCGGTGGCCTTCGGCGGCTTCGCTCAGCTTCAAGGTTTTGTAGATGACCGGCTTCGCCTTGCCCGCTTCGAACAGCGGTAAAACATGCTGCCTCAACGCGGCGGCGATCTCGCCTTTCTGCGCGACGGAGCGGGGGCGGAGAGTCGAGCCGGTGATGGTCTGCCGCTTCATCATCACCGAGGCGAGGTTGATCTCGGCCTTGGCACCCTGCAGGAAGGCGATCTGCACCAGCCTGCCGTCCATACCGAGGCAGGCGAGATTGCGGTTGATGTAATCGCCGCCGACCATGTCGAGGATGAGATCGGCGCCCTGCTTGTCGGTAGCCTTCATCACCGCTTCGACGAAGTCCTGTTCGCGATAGTTGATCGCAAGATCCGCACCCAGCTTACGGCAGGCTTCGGCCTTATCGGCGCCACCGACCGTCGTGATCACTTTCGCACCGAACAGATGCGCGAGCTGGATCGCGGTCGTGCCGATGCCGCTCGATCCGCCATGCACGAGGAACGTCTCGCCGGATCTCAATCGTCCGCGATCGAAGACATTGGTCCAGACCGTGAAGAAGGTCTCCGGCACTGCGCCGGCCTCGACCATGCTGAAACCCATCGGCACCGGCAGGCATTGCGGCGCCGGCGCTGCGCAATATTCCGCGTAGCCGCCGCCCGACACCAAAGCCATGACCGGATCGCCGGTCTTCCACCCCTGGACGCCGGTCCCGACCGCGACGACAGAACCCGCGACTTCGAGGCCCGGGAGATCGGAGGCGCCCGGCGGCGGCGTATAGTTGCCCTGGCGTTGCAACACGTCGGGGCGGTTTATCCCGGCCGCTGCGACCTTGACCAGCACTTCGTCGGCGCCGATCGTCGGCACCGGCCTTTTGCCGGGCTTCAGCACTTCCGGACCGCCGAAGCCGTCCAGCACGATGCAGTTCATTTCACCAGGGAGTTCGGCGGGCAGGGTCATGGCGGTCCTCCGTTTCGCGATCATTAGCGGAGTTCGAGAGGCTTGGAAACCGCCGCCGCCGAGGCCATCATGCGGGTCAGGCAGCGGAGGGCACAAAGATGGACACCGACGATCTCGAACCGAGGAAAGCAAAACCGCAGCCGAAGAACCTCGATCCGATGTCGGTCGAGGAACTTGCCGCCTATATCGAGGACCTGAAAGCCGAGATCCGCCGGGTCGAAGAAAACATGGCGAAGAAGAAGGCCCACCTCACCGCCGCGGCGGGCCTGTTCAAGACCAGCTGATGGAGCACCTCGCCGCGATGCGAGGCTTCTTCGGTGAGCGGCCATCGATGGCGGATGCCTGAATGATGGCCAATCTCCTCGGCGGCATCGGCGACGCCTTTGCCGACCGGAACTTCCGAATCTATTCCGTCGGCGCGATTGTCTCGTGGTTGAGCTTCTTCGTGCAGGACGTGGCGCTGGCCTGGATAACCTGGGACCTGACGCATTCGACGACGTGGCTCGCCATCATCGCTGTGCTCGATATCGCGCCGAATGTGCTGATCCTGCCCTTCGGCGGCGTACTGGCCGATCGCTTCGACCGGGTTCGGATTGTGGTCGTCACCCACATTCTCGCTCTGCTCCAGGCTGCGACGCTGGCGTTTCTTGCCTATGAGGGCCGCCTCACCATTGTGGCATTGGCGGTGCTGACCTTTGCCCATGGCGCGATCCACGGCTTCAGCGTCCCAGGCCTGTTCGGCATGCTGCCGCGGTTCGTTGCGCGCGACCGCCTTGCATCGGCGATCGCGGTCAACGCCGCTTTTACGCAGTTCGCGATCTTTGCCGGACCGGCGCTGGCTGGCTGGATCATGCTGCGCTACGGCGCAGTGGCAGCCTTTGCGACCAATGTGCTGGGCTACGCCGTCTATCTGGGGTCGGTTGCTCTGCTGCGCACGCCGGCCGACTTCAAATCGCCGACGCCGACTGGAAAATCGGTCGTCGGCGATTTCCTGGACGGGCTGCGCTACGTTGTCGGGCATCGCGGGATCAGTGCGCTGCTGTTCCTGATGCTGGTGGGCGATGGGCTCGCCGCGGCGCTTTACGAAATGCTACCTGCCTATGCAGACAAGGTTCTCGGCATGGGCGTCGATGGCATGTCGACACTGCTGGCCGCGGCCGGCCTTGGAGCCACGGCGGCCGCTCTCTGGCTCGCCCAGGGTGGCGCAGCGCGTGCCTCGGCGGGGCGTGTCCTCTGGGCCTTCCTGGCGCTGGTCCTCGCGATCGCGACGTTGATGCTGACGGGTGGCCTCTTCGTGGCGGTTGCGCTGATGCTCATCTATGGAGCTGCCGGGCAGATCCGTCGCACCGGCACGGTCGCATTGCTGCAGGTTTCAGTTGACGACGGCCAGCGCGGCCGCGTGATGAGCACGCAATTCCTGCTGCAGCGTGCGGCCGCCGGGATCGGCACCGTGGCGATCGGCGCCGCGGCCGAATATGGTGGATTGCGCACGCCGATGCTGATCGGCGCGGCATTGGCGCTGGCCGCCTGGATTTATACCTTCAAGAAGAGAGACCGGATCGCCGCGGCCTTCCGCGGCTGATCCGGCCTTAGCTCAGCGGCCGCGGCCCTCAGTGCCGGCTTCCAGCGTCGGAAGACCAAACTTCAGCGGCAGCGCATTGGCCTCGGCGATGACATCCGCATCCTTGTTGGTCTCGTTGCGGATCCAGGGCTCGAGCACCTGATTGCCCTCGGGGTTGACGAAGAACATCATCGAGTAGCGCGCTTCCTGTCGGCGGCTGTTCTTCACCTGATGGAACAGCGGCGGGATCGCGCCGCCGGTCATCAGCGTCAGGAGACTGCCCGGCATGATCAGAAACTCGTCCGGACCGATATCGACCGGCACGTACTTGCCGTCGATCTGGGCTTCAAGACCGGGACTGTTTGCGGTCACGAGGGTGATCAGGTGCCCGTCCTCATGTCCGTCCTGCAGCATGTCCCGGCTGTGCTGCGCCGGTTCGTAGTAGTTGATCTGGAGATACGAGGCGCGGTGGAAGCGTGGGCTCTTCGTTCCGGGCGCCCATTTGTCGGCCATGGTCTGGAAGAGATCGGCGACATAAGTGGAGAGATCGTCCACAGTCCGGCGCATCTCGGCGTGGATCGGGCAGCTCTGCAGCCAGCCTGCCGCTTCGGTATGAGCGCGGTTGCGATTCCAGAGCGAAAAGGATTCTGTGAGGTCCGGGCGCTCTTTGACCTGGGAGTATTCCAGGCCGATCTCGCGATAGCCCTCGACATAGCGGGGCAGGGCGAAAGAGGATTTTTCCGGAAAGGGTTTGGCGAAGTATTCGCGCGCGACGGAGAAAGTATGGTCGACCTGACGGCGAGTTTCGCGGCTGATCTGCAACTTAGCGTGGCCGCGGGCCAGCAACTCTTCGAGTAGCAGGCGGGCGGCGGGATTATCGACCGGGTTGCAATCGTGAACCCGCTCCACGGCATTGCTGAGCATGATCTTCTCCCCATGAGCTTTGACGTTTGCGGTCGCGGTCCGCCGAGAAATCCAGACATCGGATCCAACCGGCCAAGCCCTTTAAACCACGCCGCGCTAACCGTAGCCTGACCGATAGGCCCTGTCACATCCCCATCGCTGGGGTGACCTGCGTCCCGACGCCGCTACAGGTCGCGACACAAATCGCGGCATCGTTAACATTTTGTTCACATCTTCTTGGTATTTTGGCAATCGGAAAAGCGGCTTTCCCTGCTTTTCTTCCTGGATCTTTCCGACGATCCAGTTTCATGCCTCCCTGTCTAACTTGCCGCCGGTTTTGACCGGCGGCATTTTTCTTTGGGACAGCCTCCTCGCGCCGCCTTGATTTTCGAAAATTGCAAGCGGGGAATTCACGACCCCTGTTACAGTTTGTCGCGTTTCACGCTTGACGGTGATGGAGGTCACTCGTAACGTTCCCCCGCTGCAAGTTAGACAGGTCGAGGCTTACGAAAAATGAGGGCCGCCGCTGGGAAACCAGCAGAGCGGCCCTCAGCTTTTATGGGCGCTTCTTGCAGGAAATGCGTGATCTCAGGCGCGAATCAAAATGGCCGATGCGAAGTTCCTGAAGTTCGATTCGCTTTCACTGCATGCGGGACAGCAACCTGATCCCGTTACCGGCGCGCGCGCGGTTCCGATATATCAAACGACATCCTACGTGTTCGACGATTCCGATCACGCGGCGGCGCTGTTCAATCTCGAAAGCCCCGGTCACATCTATTCGCGGATCAGCAATCCGACCGTCGGTGTGCTCGAGGAACGGATTGCTGCGCTGGAAGGGGGCGTCGGGGCGGTCTGCACAGCCAGCGGACATGCCGCTCTCTTCCTCGCCATCGCGACGCTGATGGACGGCGGCGCGCATATCGTCGCCTCCGCTGCGCTTTACGGCGGCAGTCTCAACCTCTTCCGGCTCACGCTGCCGCGCTTCGGCATCACCACCAGCTTCGTCAACCCGCGCGACATCGACGGCTTCCGCAAGGCGATTCGCCCCGAGACCCGGCTCGTCTTTGCGGAGACGATCGGCAATCCCGGCCTAGAAGTCCTGGACGTGCCAGCCCTCGCCGCGGTCGCGCATGAGGCGAAGCTGCCGCTGCTGGTCGATGCGACTTTCACCACGCCGTATTTGAGCCGGCCGATCGAGCAGGGTGCGGATCTCGTGCTGCATTCGGCGACCAAGTGGCTCGGCGGCCATGGTCTTGCGATCGGCGGTGTCCTGGTCGATGGCGGCAAGTTCGACTGGGAGGCGAGCGGCAAGTTCCCGACCTTGACCGAGCCTTATGCCGGCTATCACGGCATCGACTTCGCCGAAGACTTCGGCCCCGCCGCCTTCATCATGCGCGCGCGCCTTGAGGGCCTGCGCGATTTCGGGGCCTGCATCTCGCCGGCCAATGCCTTCTACATCCTGCAGGGCGTCGAGACCCTGCCGCTCCGCATGGCGCGCCATGTGGAGAACGCGCAGAAAGTCGCGGCGGCGTTGAAGCAGAATCCCGCCGTGCAATGGGTGAACTATCCAGGCGCGCCGGATTCACCCGATGCCGCGCTGGTGAAGCAGCTGCTGCCGAAAGGCGCCGGCTCGATCATCAGCTTCGGCGTCAAAGGCGGCCGCGCCGCCGGAGCCAAGTTCATCGATTCCCTGAAGCTCGCCTCGAACCTTGCCAATGTCGGCGACGCGAAGACCCTGGTCATTCATCCCGCCAGCACGACGCATCGTCAGCTCGACGAAGCGGCGCTGAAAGCCGCCGGCATCGGCGAGGAACTGATCCGCCTCTCGGTCGGACTCGAGGATGTGAGCGACATCCTCGACGATCTCGCCCAGGCGCTGAAGGCCTCGCAGAAATGATCTTCGAAGTCGACGGGCTCAAGGTCTTCGCGGCGACCGGCGGGCAGCCTGTGCGCCTCGATCGTCCGACTGCGGTCTTCCTGCATGGCGCCGGCATGGATCACAGCGTCTGGACCTTGCCCGGCCGCTACGTCGCGCATCACGGCGGAACGACCTTGGCCCTCGATCTTCCCGGCCACGGCAAGTCCGAAGGTCCCGCACTCGACAGCATCGCCGAAATGGCGGCCTGGGTCTGGCACGCGCTCGATGCGCAGAAGATCACAAGCGCCTTCTTCGTCGGCCATTCCATGGGCGCGCTCGTCAGTCTCGAAGCTGCGCGGGCGCGTCCCGATCGCACCGCCGGACTGATGTTGGTCGGTTTCTCACCGAAGATGCCGGTGCATCCCGACCTGCTCGATGCCGCGAAGCGTAACGATCCGAAGGCCGCGGAGCTCATCGCGAGCTGGGGCTTCGGCCCGGCAGGCCAGGTGGGCGGCAACCAGACGCCTGGCCTTGCGATGCTGCCGCTCGGGCTGCGTCTCATCCAACGCGCGCCGGCGGGCACGCTCCACGCCGATCTCGCGGCTTGCGATGCCTATCACGCTACCGACAGCGTTGCCGTCACCGCGCCGGTCCTGCTGCTGCAAGGCACCGCCGACCGCATGACGCCGGCAAAAAATGCGAAGGCCTTCGTCGAGAAACTCCCCAAGGCCGATATCCGCATGCTGGATGGCATCGGCCACATGGTGATGGCGGAAGCGCCGGACGATGTCACCGCAGCGCTGCGCGACTTCATAAAATAGGCGGCTCGCCGCGGAAAATGAAAACGCCCGCCGGATTTCTCCGGCGGGCGCTGCCTACTCAGGGCGTTTCCTGAACTTTGTTGGTTAGGCTGCCTTTTGCTCGACCGCCTTGGGTGCTTCCACCTTGCTGCCGATCTTGATGCTCCGCGGCTTCACGGCCTCGGGCACCTCACGAACGAGCTCGATGTGGAGCAGGCCGTTCTCAAGGCTGGCACCGGAGACGCGGATATACTCCGCAAGCTCAAAGCGCCGCTGGAACGGGCGGCCGGCAATGCCGCGATAGAGCAGGTTCTTTGGCGCCTCGTCCTTCGGCTGCTTGCCGACGACGGTCAGCGCGTTTTCCTGCGCGGTGATCTCGATGTCTTCCTCGCCGAAGCCCGCGACCGCCATCGTGATGCGGTACTGGTCTTCACCGGTCCGCTCGATGTTGTAGGGCGGGTAGCTCGGAACGTCGTCGCGGGCCGAATCCATCAGCTGCGCCAAGCGATCGAAACCAACCGAGGAACGGAAAAGAGGGGAAAAATCGAACGTACGCATAGCCATATCCTCCTATGAGCAACATGGAAAACCCAGACCACCAAGGGTCGGTCCGGCTCTTGTTTCGCGGCCCGAGACGGCGCCGCGACACCAGGGATGTGGGATTCGCCACACTTTGGTTCAAGGGATTGATTGTCGCATTTTTGAGGACTGGAAAGCTTTGTTAATCCTTATATGTGCAAGTTAAGCGGAGCGGCGGGACCCCAGGGTGGCAACGCGGGTTCTCATTCCGAGCCGTTAAAGGGAAAGAATACCGAGTATCGGATGGCTAATATTGAGTTCTTCGACCGGACTATGCTGGAGGCGATGAGCCTCCTGGCAGAGTCCCGGCGCTATCTGACCGACAAGGCCGAAGCCGAGAGCCAGAAGATGGATCTGGAGCAGGGCCTTGCGAACAGCATGGAAACCATGCGGCTGGTCGCGCGCCTCACGCAGGTCCTGGCTTGGCTGCTGACCCATCGCGCGGTGCATGCCGGCGAAATGTCGATCGCCGAGGCGACTGAGCCCGAGCGCCGCTTGGGCGGCCGCGATCTTTGCGCCAAGGACAGCACCGAGGCCGCAAAGAAGCTCCCTGACGAGCTGCAGAGCCTGCTCGCCCGCAGCCATTCGCTTTATCTTCGGATCGCCCGCCTCGACGACCAAGCCACGGCCCGCGCCGAAGGCAACGCCGTCGCCAATGGCGGGCCGAGGCTGCAATAGCGCCAAAAGCAAAACCGCGGACCCAAGGGCCCGCGGTTTTTCATCTGGTCCGACAGAGCCGGACTGAAACTCAGCTGTTACCCTTCTTCAGGCCCATGCCCGCGAAGCGCTTGTTGAACTTCGCCAGCTGACCGCCGCTGTCGATCAGGCGGTGCACGCCGGTCCAGGCGGGATGCGACTTCGGGTCGATTTCCAGCGTCATGGTGTCGCCGGCCTTGCCCCAGGTCGTCCGGGTGGTGAACTTGCTGCCATCGGTCGCCACCACGGTGATCTCGTGGTAGTCCGGGTGAATCTTCTCTTTCATCGCGAAAACTCCTGCGGAATTGGCGCGGGTTATAACCACATGAGGGGCGGCGCGCAAGGCCCGGCGGCGGTCCTGACGGCAAAGGTTAACAGAACCTGCCACCGGGATTGCAGACCGCCGCGCCAGGGACTAAACCAGGGCGCCTTTTCCCGGTTCGCACTGTAATTCCTGAGGATTCGACCATGGATGAGCCCGAGTTCGAGCGTCAGGCCGGCCAGGTGCTCGACCGCCTGATGCAGGAAATCGAGGATCAGGCCCTGGACGACCTCGACGTGGACCTGGAGGGCGGCATCCTCAGCATCACCCTACCGGGCGGCGGCACCTATCTTATCAATAAGCACGCCCCGAACCGGGAGATCTGGCTCTCCTCGCCGAAGAGCGGCGCCTGGCATTTCCGCCACGATCCGGAGGCCGGCTGGATCTCGACCCGGGTCGTGGACGGGGCGCGGCCCCAGCTCCACCGCCTGCTGGCCGACGAGCTCGCCGCGGCCACCGGCAATCCCCTGGACCTCACGGCGTAAGGATCGCGCAGATGGCCCGCGCGCCGAAGGCGCTTCCGCCCGATCGTCCGGTCTCGCGGGATTTCCGGATTCTGTTGGATATCCTGAAATTTCTACGCCCCTATCGCTGGCAGGCGGTGTGCGCCACGCTGGCGCTGCTGGTTGCGGCGGGAACGGTGCTGGCCCTCGGCCCCGGCCTAAAATTCCTGATCGACCAGGGTTTCGGCCAGGACGATCCCACCGTCCTCAATAAGGCGGTGCTCGCGCTCTTCGTGGTCGCGGTGCTGCTTGCCGGCGGCACCGCCGCGCGCTTCTACATGGTCTCTTGGATCGGTGAGCGCGTGGTCGCCGATATGCGCCGCGCGATCTTCGACCACATAATCGGCCTCTCGCCAGGATTCTTCGAGGTGACACGGACGGGCGAGGTGATCTCGCGCCTCACCACCGACACGACGCTCATCCAAACCGTGATCGGCTCATCGGTCTCCGTCGCCTTGCGCAACTCGATCCTGCTGACCGGCGGCTTCATCGGCCTCCTGGTGACCAGCCCGAAGCTGACTGGCCTCACCATCGTGATGCTGGCGATCGTCGTGGTGCCGATCGTCATGTTCGCACGGCGGGTCCGCCATCTCTCGCGCCTCTCCCAGGATAAGATCGGCGAGGTCTCGGCCGATGCGGCGGAAGCGCTTTATGGGATTCGTGCGGTGCAGGCCTATTCGCACGAGGCGCTCGACCGCGCGAGCTTCAAGGATCGGGTGGAGCAGGCCTTCTCCACCGCCATGCTCAGGATACGCGCCCGGGCGCTGCTGACCTTCATGGCAATTGCGCTGGTGCTCGGCGCTATAAGCTTCATCCTCTGGATCGGCGGCCATGACGTGGTCGGCGCCAAGCTCTCCGGCGGAGCGCTCACCCAGTTCGTGTTCTATGCGATCGTGGTCGCTGGCTGTGCCGGTGCCGTCAGCGAAGTGATGGCCGATCTGCAGCGCGCCGCCGGCGCGATGGAGCGCATTCTCGAGCTGTTGGATACCAAGCCGGTCATTGTCGCTCCGGTTGCGCCGAAGGCAATTCCGCTCCCGGCGCGCGGTGCAGTGACCTTCGACAACGTGAGCTTCCGCTATCCGTCACGTCCCGAAGCGACCGCCCTGGAGAACTTCACCTTGCGCGTGAAGCCCGGCGAGAAGATCGCGATCGTCGGTCCTTCCGGCGCCGGCAAGACCACGGTCTTCCAGCTCCTGCTGCGCTTCTACGATCCGGAGCAGGGCACGATCGCCTTCGACGGCATCGATCTGCGCGATCTCGCGCCGGAGACCCTGCGTCGACAGATCGGTCTCGTCGCCCAGGACCCGGTGATCTTCTCGAGCAGCGCACTGGAGAACATCCGCTACGGCCGCCCCGAGGCCAGCACTGAAGAGATCCACGCCGCCGCCCGCGCCGCGCATGCCGACGAGTTCATCGCGGAACTGCCTCAGGGCTACGACACGTTTCTCGGTGAGCGTGGCGTGCGTCTTTCCGGCGGCCAACGCCAGCGCATTGCCATCGCCCGCGCGATCCTACGCAACCCGGCACTGCTGCTGCTGGATGAGGCGACCAGCGCGCTCGATGCGGAAAGCGAGCGGGTGGTGCAGAAGGCGCTCGACCAGATCATGCAGGACCGCACTACGATCGTGATCGCACACCGCCTGGCCACGGTGCTGAAATGCGACAGGATCCTGGTGCTCGACCACGGCCGGGTCGATGCGATCGGGACCCATGCCGAATTGTCCGGCCAAGGCGGGCTTTACGCCCGCCTTGCCGCTCTGCAGTTCGACCGCGCAGCGGAATAGGGCGCTTTAAAGCAGCCCGATCAGCGCCTTCTCGGCAACCGGGGAGGTTGGGCGCACGCTGCCGTCGCCCATCTGCGCCTTCTGCGGCAGCACGGCGATGATCCCGCCGGCGACTTCGTTCAGCTTGACTTCGGAGAGAATGCCGGCTTCGGTTTCGCGGACCGGCTGTTTCTCACTGGACATGGCGATCTCCATCCTGAGATCCGGGCACGATCGCCCGGAACACCAGACTGGTCGGTCCGCGCCGCGTCCCCGTTCACCCCGGCCCGCGCTTCTGTGACCGGGATCACGCTTTCAGGTGGTCTCAGTTCAGCCCGGCCGCGATATTGACCGCCAGCGCAACGATGACCGTGTTGTAGATGAAGGCGATAACGCCCTGCGCGGTCACCAGATGCCGCATATGACGCGCCGTGACCTGCACATCGGAAACCTGGCAGGTCATGCCGATCACCAGAGAGAAATAAACGAAGTCCCAGTAGTCCGGCTCCTTGGTGCCGGGGAACTCGAGCCCGCCCAGCACGCCGCCACCCTTACGCTCGGCGGGATCGTAGAAGAGATGGGCGTAATGCACCGCGTAGATCACGTGCAGCGTCAGCCATGAGAGGAACACCGTCAGCACGCCGATTCCGAACTGCAGGGCGCGTTCGCCGCCTTGAACTTCCTTCGCGCGCTCCAGCACGCCGGCCACCGCGAACAGGCTGAACGCGCCGGCGAGGGTGACGATCGCAACGATTTCCCAGAGACCGATGTCGATCGCCTTCGCGCGCTTGCGCATCCGGACGCGATCCGGATCGCGTATGAGGGCTATCGTCGGAATGAGATAGGCGATTGTCGTGAGGTCCCAGGCCAGCGCCGGCTTCAGCGCCGCCGACAATCCGTCGAGACCAGGCACAAGCACCATCGCGAGATAGGCCGCCAAACCGACGATCACCGCGCCATAGAGGCGTGACCGCACGGCCAAGAACGACAATGGGGTGATGCTCATCGGCGCCGCTCGATCACGCTGGAGCGCGCGCGCATAGGTGCCCCGCTTTGGGTCAGGGGAATGATCGTGCCGGCCAGCGCTTCCGGTTCCGGCGGCAGGCTGCCGTCGCCAGAAACATAGGACTCCCGCATTGCGTCGAGCCAATCGGCAATCGACCGGATATCGGCATCGGCGTGGCTGAAGAGCCTGATCCGCACATAGCCAGTGACGAAGAAACGGAGCGGTCGCGCGCCCTCGGCCTTGACCCAAGTGATCGGCGGCTTGGTCAGCGAGATGCTGCCGACCGTGAACCCGGAGATCTCCTCCCATCGCCGGTGCCGACGGCCGAACAATTTTGCGACGGTCAAGCCCTGTGGCCCGATTTCCAGGAAGTCCATCGGGCTCCCGGGCAACAGGCGCAGGCTCTGGGTGATAACCCCGAACACCGGAATGACGAGGAAGAGGACGAGGTACAGCAAGCGATACGGGGACTCGTCATGCACGTCCTTGCCGTTGATGATAACGGTATCGACGTCATGCAGCAGGAACAGGAAATACACGACGAGCAGGGCGGCGAAGACGAAGAAGGTCAGCATAGCCGTCCCCCTCGAGGGAATGATGCGCACCGCCTGAACGGTCTTCATCGCTCGATCACACTGGATCGCTTCGCCGGCGCCGGCTGAACGCCTTGTGCCGCTGCCAGCTCCCGCACGGCGCCACGGAAATCCGGCGGCACCGCAGTGGTGGCGATGGCGCGGCCGGGCCGATCGATCGCCTCGGCCCGGATTCCGTTCAGCCAGTCGGCCATGGCCCCGGCCGCTTCCTCGGCCTTCTCGTTGACATAGTCGCCGGCGTTGATCTGGAGGATCGAGCGGTTGTAGCGATCCTTCTCCGCCGCCAGGAAATGCTCATCGCCCGCCCGCAAGGCCACAACCCAATAGGTGGAGACCTTGCCGCCCTTGGTGGAGCGGGTTTTCACCGAGACGCCGAACGGCGAGATCTCCGGCCAGGTGAACTGCTGCAGCTTGAAGCCGCGGCGCACCTTGATGCTCCGGGTCGAGATCTCGACGTGGTGATACGGGCTGCCGGGGAGCAGCTTCGTCACCGCTCCGGAGAGGCCGACAAGGCCGATCAGCATGAACGGGATGCCGAAGGCGGGAAAAGCGTAACGAAAACCCGGGAACGGCTCGCCTTCCATGCCGCCGGACATCACGCCCGTCGCCGCCATGATGGTCCAGAACACCGAGAAGCCAAAGAAGAAGATGAAGAAGCCGCTCTTCAGCACGGCGCCGAGCTTACGCGGCGTCAGCCGCAGCGGCAGTTTCATCACGACGTCATCCATGCTTCCGCTCATGCCTACTCCTCGGCCTCGTCCGCCGATCGCTCGGACCTGCCTATTTGGGTGCGTCCGAGTGGGAGTATGCGCACCGGCAGAGGCATGGCGCCACGGTCGATCATCCGATCGGCTGACGCACTCATTTTCGGCTGTAGCGATGTTTAACACCAACCGGGAAGTAGCCGGGATGGCCGGTCGGATAGAGCGTCACCACCGGCTTCTGGAATTCCACCGGGACATAATTCGCGAACTCGCTGTTCAAGCGCCGGAGCTGCGCCAGGATCGCGACGGCGATAGCTTCGCCGAACGCGTCGTCGCCGGTCACATCCCTCGCCAGCTCGACCGCGATCGCGAGGTGGGGCTTTTCGTCGGCCGAGCCTTCTTCCACCTGCATGACGAATTTGCCGGTGACGCGACCCCGGATCTCCGGCTGCTCGAGACCTAGCGAGATCGTCTCCGGGAAGACATTGGCGCCGAAGAAGGAGACGGTGAAATCGGTGCGCCCGAACACCCAGACGAAAGGCTGGCGGCGGGGCTCGGGCCCGCCGCCGGACCGGACGGTGGCGACCGGATCGCAGCCGAGATCGCGCATCCTCGCGAGCATCGGCTCATAGCCGAGAATGCCGCCGCGATCCGCGATGTGATAGCGGACCAGCGGCACGCCGTTCCAGCCGGAGAAGGCGAGGGAGCCATCGAGACATTCGAAATACCGCGCGGTCGGATCGTATTGGCAGAGCGTCGGCAAGCGTGTATCGCCGAACATCGCTTGCGCCGATTCTGGGCGTTCCGCGAGGAAGCGACGGATCGCGATCGAGACCGGCGTCTCTTGGCCGAGCACGCCCGCATCGGCCGTGCCGTAGATCGACGCGCCGAAGCGCAATGGATCGCTCGCGCCGACCCGCTCGGCGAGGAGATCGCGCCAGGTCTCGCTGAACACCTCACCGGCCATGACCAGCTTCACCTGGAATGGCGACCAGTCGAGGCCCTGCGCGCGCCCGGCATCGACCACTTCCTTCAAGAAAGGTGGATAGCCGAGCAGCACGGTCTGCTCGAACTGCGGCGCCAGGCGCTGCACCATGCGCAGGATCTCGTCGATCTTGTTGCCGGGCGTCGCCGTCACCACCGGATAGCCCTTGGCGGAGAGGTGTCGCATGCAGGCGGCGGTGAACATGCCGCCGACCCAGGTGCCGAGCGCGAAGCAGACGACGGCCAGCGTCCGCTTTTCGTGGGCGCGGAATCCGTCGCGGAACACCTGCTCGAAGCGAACGGCAATGGGAAACTCGTCGCCCTGGGCACGGGGCCAGAAGGTCGGCTCGCCGGTCGAGCCCGACGAAACGGCGAAGAAGTCGCAGCGCGTCAGCCTGCCGCCGAGCACCAGGTCGTCGAGCGGGAAGCGCCGGTTGTAGTTCTTCTTGTCCAGCAGCGGCAGGCGCGCGAAGTCCGCCGCAGTCGCGATGGATGCCGGATCGATCTTCTGCTCGGACAGCAACTGGCGATAGGCCGGAACATCGCGGGCGACGGCGCGGAAGAGATCGAGCGCGTCCCGCGATCCATCGCCAGTCTCGCCCGGTTGCAGCAGCGCGTCGAGCGGCGTGGCGAGGAAGCGCTGCGCTTCCGCCGTGATCACGTCTTGCATCGCAAAAGTCCCCAGCGGTTCAGCGTCCGGTCTCAGCGTTCGACGGTCGATTGGTCGCGGCGGCCGAATTTCCGCTCCTGCATCGGCGGAAGCGCGGGCTCCGCTACGGCCGGTTTCGTCTCGAGCTTCTCGAGCGGGACGCCCGGGCCTAAGGCCGCCGGTGCATCCGGGATGTCGTTCGGATCCAGCGCATCCTCCCGCGCCAGCATGCGCAGGCTTTCGAGCCAGGCTGCCGTCGCCTCCATGGCCGGACCGACATCCCCGCCGAGCCAGGCGCGGCCGAGATAGGATGCAACAGGAATGCGCAGATTGAACGTCGAGAGCGGCCGGCGGGCGTCGTTGCGGACTTCGCCGCTGAAGGTGTCGGAGACGATCCAGAATCGCCGGTCGAGGCTGAAGGCGCGAAATGGGCTGAGGCGCAAAGGCCGGATCGGCCCGAGCTCGCGCCAGTAGACATGCTTCTCGCCGAAAAAGGTGCGGCTTCGGATGCCGAAACGATCGACGATCAGGTGATTGAACGGCGAGCCGCCGAAGAGATTGACCAGGGCGACAGTGAGCGCGCCAAGGCCGAACAGCGGCACCAGGCTCGACAGCACCAGAAAAGGCAGTTTCACGCCACCCGCCTCCAGCCATTCGGCGAAGCTGAGCTTTCCCGCCGTGGTATTGTCCGGCAGATACCCCGCCATGACGGCGAGGCCGAAGCCGATGATGACTGCGGCGCCGACCGCATTGCCGACGTGCTGGCTCGCCTTGGGCATGAACTTGACCGGAAGGCGCATGGGTCAGAGCCTGTGGAAGCGCTTGAACCAGTCGACGAAGCGCGGCACGCCATCGGAAAGCGGCGTCTTTGGCTCGAAACCGTATTCCCGACGCGCTAGCCCGATATCGGCGTAGGTGTCCGGGAGATCGTCCTTCTTCATGGGCTCATTCTCGATGATCGCGGAAACGCCGAGCGATTTCTCGATCTCGGCGATGAACTCGCTCAAGGAATTGCTGCGGTCGTTGCCGATGTTGACGGTCTGGTGTGGGATGAACGAGTCGGCCGCGATCCCTTCCGGACGGCGCAGCGGCTGGTCGAGCGCCGCCACGATCGCATGCACGGCGTCGTCCACATAGGTGAAGTCGCGCCGGAAATCGCCCTTGTTGTAGACTCGGATCGGACGCTTGGCGGCGATCGCCTGGGTGAAGGTGTAATAGAACATGTCCGGCCGACCCCAGGGACCGTAGACTGCGAACAGGCGCAGACCGGTCATCGGCACCTGGGTGATATTGGCATAGGCCGCCGCTAGCAATTCGTCGGCGCGCTTCGAGGCGGCGTAGATCGAGCGCGGCTGGTTGGCCTGGTCGGTTTCCGAGAACGGGACCTTGCGGTTGCCGCCGTAGACGGCCGAAGAGCTGCCATAGACCACGTTCTTCAGCTGCCTGAGCTTCCGGCATTCTTCCAGCAGCACGAACATGCCGGAGATATTCGTGTTCAGGAAGGCCTGCGGATTGGCGAGGCTGTGGCCGACCCCGACCTGGGCGGCGAGATGCACGATACCTTCGAGATCGGGATAAAGGGCAAAGACCGCACCGGCTGCCTGGGAATCGCCGATGTCGAGATAGTGGAAGGTGAAGTTGGCATCTTCCTCCAGCTCGGCGAGGCGCGCCTCCTTAAGCTCCAGGGAATAATAGGCGTCCATGTTGTCGACGCCGATCACCTTCTCGCCGCGCTGGAGCAGGCGCTTCGCCACATGCATCCCGAGAAAGCCGGCCGCGCCGGTGACGAGAATGGTCATGGAAAGAAGGTTACTGCGGCAACAAGCTGCGCGACAAGTGCAGCCCTATTGTGCCGGCCGGGCTCTGGACAGGGGCGGACTTTCGCCGCAAGGTGCAGCGAACCTGAAAGCCGGAGGAATTCATGTCGCTGGCGGCTGTCGCGCTGGACGACAAGTATGTGCAGGACAAGGGCCGCGTCTACCTGACCGGTACCCAGGCTTTGGTCCGGCTGCCGCTGATGCAGCGCCGCCGCGATCTCCAGGCCGGACTCAACACCGCCGGCTATATCACCGGCTATCGCGGTTCGCCCTTGGGCGGACTCGACACGGCGGCGACGCAGGCGCGGCGCTTTCTCGAGGCGCATCATGTCCGCTTCCAGCCGGGGCTGAACGAGGACCTGGCCGCAACGGCTGTCTGGGGCACCCAGCAGAACGATCTCTTCGGCGATGCCCTTTACGACGGCGTCTTCGCCATGTGGTACGCGAAGGGTCCCGGCGTCGATCGCTCCGGCGACGCGCTGCGCCACGGCAATCTCGCCGGTTCGTCGAAGCATGGCGGCGTGCTGGTGCTCGCCGGCGACGACCATACCTGCAAGTCATCGACCACGGCGCATCAGAGTGAATACGCGCTGATGGACGCCAACATCCCGATCCTCAATCCCGCCGGCGTGCAGGAGATCCTCGACTTCGGCCTGCACGGCTGGGCGATGTCGCGCTACAGCGGCGCCTGGGTCGGCTTGAAGGTCACGGCGGAGACCACCGACGTCGCCGTCTCGGTCGATCTCGATCCAGCGCGGGTCGAGGTCAACTTCCCGAAAGATTTCCAGATGCCGCCGGGCGGCCTTTCGATCCGCTTCCCCAGCTCGCCGCTTGCCGGTCCCCAGGCGCTGGAGCAGGAGCTGCGTCTCCATAAGCATAAAGTCGCGGCTGCCGTGGCCTATGCCCGCGCCAACGGGTTGGACCGCGTGGTGAGCGACGGACCCGGCCGGCGCTTCGGCATCGTCACCTGCGGCAAGTCCTATCTCGACGTCCGCCAGGCCTTGGAAGACCTCGGCATCGACGAGGCCGAGCTGCGCCGTCTCGGCGTCTGCCTTTATAAGGTCGGACTCACCTGGCCGCTGGAGCCGCAGGGGGCTCGGCGCTTCGCCGAAGGTCTGGAAGAAGTGCTCGTCATCGAGGAGAAGCGCGCCCTCATCGAGACGCAGCTCAAGGAGCAGCTTTTCCATCTGCCGGACGGCAAGCGCCCGCGCATCATCGGCAAATATGACGAAAGCGGTGCCTGGATCCTGCCCTCGGCCGACGAGCTTTCCGCGCTGATGATCGCGCGGGCGATCGTCACCCGGATCGCCAGGCTCCAGCCGGTTCCCGAGTTGGAAGCGCGGCTGCAGAAGTTGGAGCAGCGCGAAGCCAGTCTGAAGTCGATCCAGCCGCCGATCCGCCGCATCGCCTATTTCTGCTCCGGCTGTCCGCACAATACCTCGACCAAAGTGCCCGAAGGCAGCACCGCTTTGGCCGGCATCGGCTGCCATTACATGTCGCTCTGGATGGACCGCAACACCGCGACCTTCACCCAGATGGGCGGCGAGGGCGGCACCTGGATCGGCCGCGCGCCGTTCTCGAAGACGAAGCATGTCTTCCAGAACATGGGCGACGGCACCTACTATCACTCGGGCAGCCTCGCGATCCGCGCTGCGGTCGCCGCCAACACCACCATCACCTTCAAGATTCTGTTCAACGATGCGGTGGCCATGACCGGCGGCCAGCCGATGGACGGGCCGCTCTCGCCCGGCATCATCGCCCGCCAGCTCGCCGCCGAGGGCGTCAGGAAGATCGCCGTGCTCTCCGAAGAGCCGGAGCGCTATGCCGAAAGCGAGCTGCCCGCCGGCACGCCGCTCCGCCACCGCGACGATCTCGACGAGATCCAGCGTGAATTTCGCGAGATCGAAGGCGTCACCGCCATCATCTACGACCAGACCTGTGCCGCCGAGAAACGGCGCCGTCGCAAGCGCGGGCTGATGGTCGATCCGCCGAAGCGCGTCTTTATCAATCAGGAGGTCTGTGAAGGCTGCGGCGATTGCGGCACCCAATCCAATTGCTTGAGCGTGACCCCCATTGAAACCGCGATGGGGCGCAAGCGCGCGATCGACCAGTCGAGCTGCAACAAGGATTTCTCCTGCCTCAAAGGCTTCTGCCCCAGCTTCGTCACGGTCGAAGGCGGCACGCTCCGCAAGCCGAAACCGGTGGAAGCTTCGGACATCGCACTGCCCGAGCCCGTGTTGCCGAAGCTCGACCGGCCCTATGGCATCCTCGTCACCGGCATCGGCGGCACCGGTGTCGTCACCATCGGCCAGCTCCTTGGCATGGCGGCGCATCTCGAGGGCCGCGGAGTCTCGGTCATGGACATGACCGGCCTCGCACAGAAGGGCGGGGCGGTGCTTTCGCACGTCCGCATCGCCGAGCGCCCCGACCGGCTGCATGCCGTGCGCATCGGCACCGCGCAGGCCGACCTGCTGCTCGGCTGCGACCTCGTGGTCTCCGCCAGCGCCGACGCCTTGGGCCGAGCCGGACGCGAGCGCACCACCGCCATCGTCAACGCCCAAGAAACGGTGACGGGCGACTTCACCCGCAATGCCGATTGGGATTTCCCGGCGGCGAAGCTCCAGAGCATGATCCGCGACGTGGTCGGCAAGGATGTCGATTTCCCCGATGCGACGCGGCTTGCGACCGCGCTGATGGGCGACGCCATCGCCACCAATCTCTTCATGCTCGGCTTCGCCTATCAGCGCGGGCTTATTCCGGTTTCTTCGGAAGCGCTTCTCCGTGCGATCGAGTTGAACGGCGTCGCGATCCCGTTCAACAAACGCGCCTTCCACTGGGGCCGTCGCGCCGCAATCGATCTCGCCGCGGTCGAGCGCATCGCCGCGCCTTCCGTCACGACGATCCCGCAGACTCTCCCGGAGATCGTCGCGCACCGCCGCAAACACCTGACCGCATATCAGGACGCTGCCTATGCCGACCGCTATCAGGCGCTGGTGGACCAGGTCGCCGCCGCCGAGCGCGCGCGGATGCCCGGCAGCGACGCTCTGGCCCGCGCGGTCGCGAAGAGCTACGCCAAGCTGCTTGCCTATAAGGACGAGTATGAGGTGGCGCGGCTCTACAGCGACGGCACCTTCCGCGATCGGCTCGCCCGGCAATTCGATGGCGACTTCGGGCTCAAGCTGCACCTCGCCCCGCCGCTCTGGGCCAGACGCGATCCCGCGACCGGGCATTTGAAGAAACAGGCTTATGGCGGCTGGGCGATCCGCGCCTTCGGCCTGCTGGCGAAATTGAAGGCGTTGCGCGGCACGCGGCTCGACCCCTTCGGCTACATGGAAGAGCGTCGCACCGAACGCCAATTGATCGCCGATTATGAATCTCTCGTGGCCGAGCTGATCGCGCAGCTCGCGCCGGCGAATCACGCCGCCGCCGTTGCGCTCGCCGATCTGCCGGAGGCGATCCGCGGCTTCGGCCATGTGAAAGCGGCGAGCATCGTCAAGGCACAGGCGCGGCGCGTGGAACTCCTCGCGGCGTTTCGCAATCCGGTGGCGGAAAACCGCGCGGCACAATAGCGGCGAACAGAACCCGCGATTCGGATCCGCCATCGGTCCGGCGCATCGCCGGGCTTCCGCCGGAACGCCAGTCCCATCCCAGCGCAACGCCGGTCGGCCTCTGCGGCCGTCCCGGTGGTGAATATGACAACCGTGAACAAAACGGGGGCGAAGGTCTTGTGCGAGGCCAAATCGCTGGCGCAAACGCTCCGCCGGAACCAAAGAGGGTTGAAATCTCTCGAAGCTATGCAACAAGATCGCAACAACTGGGCGGTTCGCCCGGGACCCGGCGGCTGCTCGCCGCCAGCAGGACCTTCTTGGTGGTCCAATGAGGGAGGTTTTAAGAAATGAAAGAAGCTCTTCGGAAGCTGCTGCTTCCGGCGGTGGCGGCGGCTGGCCTGATGGCCGGCGCTTTCTCCGCACAAGCCGAGACAGTTCTGCACCGTGGCAACGGCGCCGAACCGGAGACGCTGGACCCTGCCAAGGCGACGGGCGTGCCCGAAGCCAATATCCAATACGAGCTCTACGAGGGCCTCACGACCTATTCGCCGAGCGGCGACATCGTGCCGGGCGTGGCGGAGAAGTGGGAGGTCAGCGATGACGGCCTCACCTACACGTTCCATCTGCGCGATTCCAAATGGTCGAACGGCGATCCGGTAACGGCGAAGGATTTCGTCTTCTCATGGCGCCGCCTGGTCGATCCGAAGACCACTTCGGATTACGCCTATATGCTGGACGACTTGGTGAACGCGTCCGACATCCGCCAGGACAAGCAGAAGGACATCACCAAGCTCGGCGTCGAGGCGGTCGATGACCACACGTTGAAGGTGACCCTGGCGCATCCCGCGCCGTACTTCCTCGGCCTGCTGCGTCACAACAGCGTCCTGCCGGTCAACGAGAAAGCGGTCACCGCCCATCCCGACGACTGGACCAAGCCGGGCAACCTGGTCGGCAACGGCGCCTATACGCTGGCCGAGTGGACGCCGCAGGCTTCGCTCACCATGGTGAAGAACCCGAACTACTACAACGCCGACAAGGTGAAGATCGACAAGGTCGTTTACTACCCGACCGAGGATCTCGGCGAGGAGTTCAAGCGCTTCCGCGCCGGTGAGCTCGACGTCACCTATGACACGCCTTCCGACCAGATGAAGTTCGTGAAGGCGAATATGAAGGACCAGTTCCAGAACTCGCCCTATCTCGGCACCTACTACTACGTGATCAACCTGACCAAGGAGCCCTTGGGCAAGCAGCACGATCTCCGCGAGGCGCTTGCCCTCGCCGTGGATCGCGAAGCGCTGGTCAGCAAGATCACCCAGTCGGGCGAACTGCCGGCTTATGCCTGGGTCCCGCCGGGACTGCACGGTTACGAGCTGCAGAAGACCGACTTCAAGGACATGGACCAGAAGGCCCGCAAGGCGAAGGCTTTGGCGCTGCTGGCCAAGAACGGCTACACGCCGCTGAACCCGCTGAAGGTGGATATCCTCTACAACACCTCCGAGAACCATAAGAAGATCGCGGTCGCCATCCAGAGCATGTGGAAGGCGATCGGCGTCCAGGCCACCATCACGAACCAGGAGTGGAAGGTCTATCTCGGCACTCGCCACGACAAGCAGTTCCAGGTGGCCCGCGCGGCCTGGATCGGCGACTACGAGGATCCGACCACCTTCCTGACGCTGTTCCTCTCGGATGCCGGCGACCAGAACGATGCCGGCTACAACAATCCGGAATACGACAAGCTGGTGAAGGGCTCCGCCACGGAGACCGATCCGGCGAAGCGGATGAAGATGCTGGAGCAGGCCGAGGCGATCTTCCTCAAGGACCTGCCGATCATCCCGATCTACCACTACACCACCAAGCACATGGTCTCGCCGAAGCTCAGCGGCTGGGAGTTCAACGTCCTGGACTTCCACCTGACGCGCGACCTCTCGTTCAAGAGCTGATCTCGTCTCTGGCGGTCCGCCTGTCCTAAAAGCAGGCGGGCCGCCGGGGCCCTGACAGCGGACACGCAAAGTGCTGCACTATTTTTTGAGGCGTCTGGGCGGCGCGATCCCGACGCTCTTCATCATCATTACTGGATCCTTCTTCATGATCCGAATGGCCCCCGGCGGGCCATTCGATCGTGAGCGCGTGGTTCCGCCCGATATCCTGGCGAACCTGATGAAGGCCTATCACCTCGACGAGCCGCTCTGGAAACAGTACCTCCGCTATCTCGGCGATCTGTTCCAGGGCGATTTCGGACCGTCCTTCAAGTACAAGGACTTCACCGTGGCCGAGCTGATCGCCCAGGGCTTCCCGGTCTCGCTCAGCCTCGGCACCATCGCCATGGCGGTGGCACTCTCGATCGGGCTGACGCTCGGCGTCTGGGCGGCGCTGCGGCAGAACAGCATGGTCGACTACACCGCGACCGGCGTCTCGATGCTGGGCATCGCCGTGCCGAACTTCGTGGTGGCACCGACGCTCACCCTGGTTTTCGGCCTGATGCTGGGCTGGCTGCCGGTCGGCGGATGGGGCAGCCCGGCGAACTACGTGTTGCCGGTGGTGGCGCTCTGCCTGCCGCAGATCGCGGCGATCGCGCGACTTACCCGCGCCAGCATGATCGAGGTCCTGGGCAGCAACTTCGTCAGGACCGCGCGCGCGAAAGGCATGCCGGAGCGTGTCACCATCACACGCCACGCGATCCGCGCCGCCCTGCTGCCGGTTGTTTCCTATCTTGGCCCGGCGATCGCCCAGATCATCACCGGCTCCGTGGTGATCGAGCAAATCTTCTCCATCCCCGGCATCGGCCGCTATTTCGTGCAGTCGTCGTTGAACCGCGACTACACCATGGTCATGGGCGTCACGGTCTTCTACGGCGCGCTGGTGATTTTCTGCAATCTGGTCGCCGATCTGCTCTACGGCGTGCTGGATCCCAAAGTCCGTTACGACTGAGGCGCGTCCTATGACCGATCTCACCATTCTGCCGAGCACCGCCACCGTAGAGGTCAAGGGCCGCAGCCTCTGGGCCAATGCGCGGCACCGCTTCCTGCAGAACAAGGCCGCGGTGGCCGGCTTGATCATCCTCGTCCTGATCGCCATCGCCTGTTTCGGTGCGCCCTATCTCGGCCTGCGCGACCAGGATGACATCAACTGGGACATGATCCAGGCGCCGCCGGATTTCGCCCAGGGCTACTTCTTCGGCACCGATTCCAACGGCCGCGATCTTTTCGTGCGCACGCTTTACGGCGGGCAGGTGAGCCTGACCGTCGGCATCGTCTCGACCCTGGTCAGCCTGGTGATCGGCACGCTCTACGGCGCCACCGCCGGCTTCGTCGGCGGCCGGGTCGACGGTGCGATGATGCGCTTCGTGGATATGCTCTATTCGATCCCCTTCATCTTCTTCGTGATCCTGCTGACCGTGTTCTTCGGCCGCAAGTTCGTGCTGATCTACGTCGCGATCGGCGCGGTGAATTGGCTCGACATGGCGCGGATCGTCCGCGGCCAGACCTTGAGCATCAAGCGCAAGGAGTATATCGAAGCGGCGCACGCCAGCGGCGTCTCCACCTGGCGGATCATCACCCGGCACATCATTCCGAACTGCCTCGGACCGGTCGTCGTCTACATGACCCTGACCGTGCCGGTGGTGATCCTCACTGAAAGCTTCATCAGCTTCCTCGGCATGGGCGTCCAGGAGCCGCAATCCTCCTGGGGCACCCTGGTGGCCGAAGGTGCCGACAACCTCGAGATCTCGCCCTGGCAGGTGTTCGGGCCCGGCGCGGTGCTCGCAATCACCTTGCTCTCGCTGAACTTCGTCGGCGACGGGTTGCGCGACGCACTCGATCCGAAGGATCGATAGCCGGCGATGAGTCACGTCCTCGAAGTCACCGATCTCAGGACCACCTTCGCCACGCCGGAAGGCGAGGTGAAGGCGGTGGGCGGAGTCAATTTCAGCATCAACAAGGGCGAGACACTCGGTGTGGTCGGCGAGTCCGGATCCGGCAAGAGCCAGATCTTCATGTCGATCATGGGCCTGCTCGCACGCAACGGGCGCGCGCAGGGCAGCGTCAAGTTCAAGGGCGAAGAGATCCTGGGTCTCCCGGTCAAGGAACTGAATCGGGTGCGTGGTGCGAAGATGTCGATGATCTTCCAGGACCCGATGACCTCGCTCAATCCCTACCTCTCGGTCCGCCGTCAGATGACCGAGGTGCTGATGCTGCACAAAGGCCTATCGGAAGAGAAGGCCGCGAGCCAGTCGGTCGAGCTCCTGGAGAAGGTGCAGATCCCCGAGGCGAAGCGCCGTCTCAACATGTTTCCGCATGAGTTCTCCGGCGGCATGCGCCAGCGCGTCATGATCGCCATGGCCTTGCTCTGCGGCCCCGAGCTCCTGATCGCCGACGAGCCGACCACCGCGCTCGATGTGACGGTCCAGGCGCAGATCCTGGAAGTTCTGGTCGGTCTGCAGCGCGACTTCGGCATGGCTATCGCGCTCATCACCCACGACCTCGGCGTGATCGCGCGCATGGCCGATCGCGTCATGGTCATGTATGCCGGCGGCATCGTCGAGAAGGGTTCGGTCCGCGATCTCTTCAAGGACCCGCAGCACCCCTATACGCAAGGCTTGCTCGAATCCATGCCGCGGCTCGACGAGACCGAGGCGACCCGGCTGATGACCATCGGCGGCCAGCCGCCCAACCTGCAGAACTTGCCGAGCGGCTGCACCTTCCGCGACCGCTGTCGCTATGCCTTCGAGCGCTGCCCGGTCGAGAAGCCGCTGCTGACACCATTCGCTGACGGAAGGAGCAAGGCGTGCCATCTGCCCAGTCTCTAACCAAAGGGCCTCAACTGACTCCGACCGGCGTGCATACGGCGATGAAGACTGCGCCCTTGCTGACCGTGCAGGACCTGAAGGTCTATTTCGAGGTCGGCGGCAACCGCCTCTTCGGCAAGGAACCCGGCGTCGTCAAGGCGGTGGACGGCGTCTCCTTCGACTTGCGCGCCGGCGAGACCTTGGGCCTGGTCGGTGAATCCGGCTGCGGCAAGTCGACCCTCGGCCGTGCTGTGCTGCGCCTGTTGCCGATTCATGCCGGCCGCGTGGTCTGGCTGGGACAGGATCTCGCCAAGCTCGACGACAAGAGCATGCGCGGTGTCCGCCGCGATATGCAGATCATCTTCCAGGACCCGCTGGCGAGCCTCAATCCGCGCATGACGGTGGGCGAAATCATCGCCGAGCCCATGCTGACTTTCCAGCCGAACCTTTCTCGCGCCCAGGTGCGCGATAAGGTGAAGGCGATGATGGCGAAGGTCGGCCTGCTTCCGAACCAGATCAATCGCTATCCGCACGAGTTCTCCGGCGGCCAGTGCCAGCGCATCGGCATCGCACGTGCCATGATCAACGAGCCGAAGCTGATCGTCTGCGACGAGCCGGTTTCGGCCCTCGATGTCTCGATCCAGGCGCAGATCGTCAACCTGCTGATGGACCTGCAGCGCGAGATGGGCATGTCGCTTATTTTCATCTCGCACAATCTCGCGGTGGTGAAGCATATCAGCCACCGGGTTATGGTGCTCTATCTCGGCAAGATCATGGAGATTGCCGACCGCAACTCGATCTATTACGACCCGCTGCATCCCTATACCCATGCGCTCAATTCCGCGGTGCCGCTGCCTGATCCGGATCAGGAGCGGGGCAAGTCGCGCATCGTGCTCAAGGGCGATCTGCCGTCTCCCTTGAATCCGCCTTCGGGCTGCCCGTTCCGCACGCGCTGCCCGCGCGCGACCGAGATTTGCGCCCAGGTGATGCCCGATCTTTTGCCGGCGAAGCCCGGCCATCTCGTCGCCTGCCACCACGCCGACACGCCGCGCACCAACTGAACGGAAGAGCGGGGCGGGGGACAAGCAAGCATGGCCGGCGCGGCGGTCCTCCCGGCGAAGCTGAACGGCTTACGCCTGCTCGCGGCGGCGTTCCTGGTCGGCGGCGTCTTCGTCTTCTCGATGCAGGACCTCATCCTGAAATGGATCAGCGGCAGCTATCCGCTGACCCAGGCGGTGGCGATCCGCAGCTCGACCGCGATCGTCATCCTGCTGGCCTACATTGCCTGGCGCGAAGGCCTGCACAAAATCTTTTCCCGCCGCTGGCGTGCGCTCGTCTGGCGCGGCACCATCCTTATGGTCGCCTACGGCACCTACTATCTCGCCTTCCCGGCGATGAAGCTGGCCGAGGTCGTGACCCTGTTCTTCATGGCGCCGATCCTGATCACCGCCCTCGGGCAGCCGCTGCTCGGTGAGCGCGTCAGCCTGACCGGATGGCTGGCGGTGCTCGCGGGCTTCGTCGGCGTCGTCGTCACCTATTGGCCGGGCTTGACCGGCCGCACCGCGTTGGACTGGGCTTTGCTGCTTCCGATCGCCGCGGCGCTGACCTATGGCCTCTCGGCGATCATGGTGCGCCGGCTTGGCCCGACGGAATCCGCATCGGTCATGGGCCTCTATCAGAACGTCATGTTCCTGCTCTGGGTGTTGGTGCTCGCCGCCGTCTTCAGCACCGGCTGGATCCCGCAGACAAATCTGCATCCGAGCCTCGCCTTCCTGCTGCGTCCTTGGTCGTTCGAGAATTGGACGGAAGTGGCGCTGCTGGTGGCCTGCGGCCCGATCTCCGCCCTGGGCACGGTGCTCTTGGCGCAGGCCTATCGCATGACCGAGGCGAACTTCGTCGCCACCTTCGAATATACCGGTCTCATCTGGGCGACGCTCTGGGGCTTCGTGATCTGGGGCGAAGTGCCCACGCCCTATATGCTCGCCGGCGCGGCACTGATCGTCGGCGCCGGCTTGTACATGCTGTTCGCCGGGCGCAGGCCGACTGCCGAGTGAACAGCTGACGCGCGCGCAACCACTCTTGCGCAGCACGCCGCATCGGTGCTACTGGAATCGCCATCGACAGGGGTGCCCCGTATTGCCGGGGCTGAGATGGAGATGCCAAGCCTCCGGACCCTCAAGCTGATCTGGGTCATGCCAGCGGAGCGAGGCGAGCCATGTATTCCGGCGCACAAATTTCCCTTTATCCCATGGCCGACGATTTCGTCGGCATCATCCTCGGGTCCATCCGGGCGCTCGATCCCTATCGTAAAGCCCTGCGGATCGAGACCGACGATCTCTCCACTTTGCTGGTCGGCCCGCCGGAGCAGCTGTTTCCGGCAATGCGCGATCTCTTCGTCGCCGCGGCCACAAGCGGGACGCATTGCGTGCTCTCAGCCTGCGTCTCGCGCGGCTGCCCGGGAGAGCCTGACGACCCGCGCTGCACGCCGGCGACCGATCTCGGCGCGGAAGGGCCGCTGATCGAGCGGATCGCCGCGGCGCGTGCCGTGGTGCAGGCCGCCGCTTCGACCGGGGTCGGCGTCGCGGCGCAGTTCTCGCACTATCCGCTCAGCCATGGGCAATACATGGATGAGATCTACGGCGTCATCGACTTCCTGAAGCATTCCGGCGTCTTCGACCGTCCGAAGAATTTCTGCACCCGATTGGCCGGCGATGCCGGCCCGGTCTTCGCGACGCTGGAACAGGCCTTCCTGCGCTTCGGTGCGCCGCCCGAAGGCCATGTCACGCTCGACGTGACCGTCTCCGCGAACAGCCCCAGCCGGGCTTGATCCGCCGGCGCTGAAGCGCGTCCGGCCGTCCACCACAATCCCTCCACCCATCCAACAGGACCATCGTTATGCCGCAAAGCCACGCCTGGACTCTCCGTGAAATCCTGATCGCCGCCGTGCTTGGCGCGGTTTTCGCCGTGCTCTATCTCGGCTGGGTGCAGGTCTGGCTGGTCGCACAGGCGGCCTTCGGGCCGGTCACCATGGACGTGGTCATGGGCTTCTGGTTCATCGCTTCGATCGTCGCCGCGGCGATCCTGCGCAAGCCCGGCGCCGCCATGGCCACCGAAATGCTGGCGGGGGCGGTCGAGGTCCTGCTCGGCAGCCCGGCCGGAATCATGCTGATCGTCGCGGCGGCGGTGCAGGGCGCCGGTGCCGAGCTGGTCTTTGCCGCGACCCGCTGGCGCAACTATTCGCCCGTCGTGCTGATGCTGGCCGGCATCGGCGCCGCGATCTTCTCTTTCGCCTATACCTGGATCCTATTCGGCTACGGCACATTGGCGCCGGGCCTGCTCATCGCCATGTTCGTGCTGCGCTGTCTCTCCGGCGCGCTGCTCGGGGGCCTCGCCGGGCATTGGGTCACGGAAGCGCTCTACAAGACCGGCGTGCTCTCCGGCCTCGCGATCGACCATGCACGACGCGCGGCCCACGCCTGAGACCGCGGCGGCGATCGCCTATGACGGGGTCGCCGTCCGCTATCCCTATCAGGATCGAGCCGCAGTCGGACCGCTGGATCTCACCGTGCGGCCGGGCGAGCGGGTGCTGCTTCTCGGCCCCTCCGGCTGCGGCAAGTCGAGCCTGCTGCTGGCGGCCACCGGCCTGATCCCGCACAGCATTCCAGGCGAGGTCTCCGGTGCGATCCGCCTCGGCGGTGCGCTGGTCGAGACGCGGGCACCGGCCGCCTGGTCCGATTGCGTGGCCTTTGCCTTCCAGGACGCCGACCAGACGCTCTGCGGCATGCGGGTCGAGGACGAGGTCGCCTTCGCCCTGGAATCGCGCGGACTGCCCGAGATCGAGATCGCCACGCGCGTCACTGCGGTGCTGCGCAAGATCGGCATCCCCGATGCATGGCGCAACCGCAAGACCGCCACCTTGTCCGGTGGCGAAAAGCAGCGCGTCGCTCTGGCGGCGGTCCTGATCCAGGACGCCGGCTTGTTGTTGGTCGATGAGCCGACCGCGCATCTAGCACCGCAGGCCGCCGATCGACTGCATCGCCTGCTGCTGGAGCGAGACCCGGCACAGGCGATTCTCCTGGTCGACCACCGGCTCGACGGATTGATTGCCGCCATCGACCGTCTGGTCGTGCTGGACCGGCCGGGCCGCGTCCTGGTCGAAGGGCCGCCGCGCCAGGTTTTCCGTAAAGCGCACCATGTCCTGTCGGAGCATGGCATCTGGTCGCCGCTCGCCAGCCGGCTGGATGCCGCCCTGATCGCAGCCGGAATCACTCTGGATCCGGTGCCGTTGAGCTTGGAGGAGACTATCGCAGCGCTGCCCGCAGCGGCGCGGCCGATCATAGCCGACTTCGTCGCACAACGGATCTGCCCGTCGCCGCCGGCGTCAGGCCCGATTCTTGCGCGGCTCGTGGCGGCCGATTGCGCGCCGTTCCTCGGCCCGACGGTGCTGCGCCAGGTCAGCCTGGATCTTCATGCCGGCGAGGTCCTCGCCATCTTCGGCCCGAACGGCGCGGGCAAGTCTACTCTCGGCGCCTCCCTTGCCGGCATTCTCCGGCTGAAGGCCGGGCGGCGCAGTGGTCCGCCGGGCGGCATCGCTTTCCAGCGGCCGGAAGCCCAATTCACCGAAGCTTCGGTGCTGGAAGAAGTGGCGGCTGTCTGCTGCGATCGAAACCAGGCTGCGGCGATCCTCGCCCGCTGGGGCCTGTCGGACCGGTCGCACGCGCACCCCTATCAGCTCTCGCAAGGGCAGAAGCGCCGCCTTGCCTTGGCGACACTGACCGCGGGCGATCGCTGGCCCTTCCTCGTGCTCGACGAACCGCTGGCCGGTCTCGATGCGCGTGGCACGGCCGAGGTCGAGCGCGACATCGAACGTCTGCGCCGCGGCGGGCGCGCGGTGGTGCTGATCACCCACGACATGGACTTCGCCCTGAAGGTCTGCTCGCGCGCGGTCGTCGTGGGGGAGGGCGGCATCCTCGCCGACGGGCCGACGCCGCGGCTGCTGCGTGATAAAGCGCTTCTCGCGCGGGCCGGTTTGAAGGCACCGACGTTGCTGCCGGCGCTCGAATGGCTGGAGCGTGTCCCGGCATGCTGAAGACCATCCATCCTCTGGTGAAGCTCGGTTTCTGCTTTCTTTGGATCGGCGCCTGCCTCGCCGTCTTCGATCCGCGTTTTCAACTTGGCACGATCCTGATCGCCGCAGCAGCGTTGATCCTGCTCGACCGCATCTCGCCGCTTCTCGTTCTGGCACTCGCCGTGCCCTTCGCGCTGTTTGGCATCGGCTTCCTCACGACCAACCTGGCGTTCCACCGGGAAGCCGATTTCGCCAGGCACATCGCGGCGCAGTCGTTCTTTGCGTCTCCGGCGTGGTCGGTCGGCATGACGCTGTTTCTGCGGACCATCGCCATCGGCCTGGTCTCGGCTCTGTTCTCGCTGACCACCGATCCCGGTGCCTTGATGCGCGCGCTGATGTCGAACGCCCGCCTCAGTCCGCGGATCGGCTATGCACTCTTCTCGGTCCTGCAACTGGTGCCGGACCTCGCCGCCGAGGCCCGCCAGATTCGCCTCGCCCAGGCGATGAAGCGCAGCCGCCCGCCGCGCCGGTTCATGGGGCCGATGGAAGCCGCGCGCATGCTGATCCCGCTGCTGGCCTATGCCATCCGCCGCGCCGGCCGGGCGGCGATCGCCCTGGAAGCCAGAGGGCTCGGTGCCGGTCGCAGGACCTTGATCAATGTGCCGGTGCTGCACCGTCGCGACGGTGTCTTCGTCCTTGCCGCGACCGCACTCTTGTCGCTGCTGGTCTCATGCGTCGCTCGGTAAGACGAGCTTAGCTCCGCTCGTACAGCTTCTGCAGAGTCTCGCCGTGATGTTCGCGGATGATGTGGCGGCGGATCTTCAGCGAGGGGGTGAGCATCCCGTTGTCAATGGTGAAGCCTTCGGGCGTCAGCGCTATGCGACGGATCTTCTCCAGCGCCGACATCTTGGAATTCACCCGGTCGATCGCAGCGCTCATCGCCTTGATGAAATCCGGATTGATGCACAAGGCCGGAAGATCGTTCGCAACCCCGTTCGCCTTCGCCCAATCGGCCGCGAATTCCGCATCCGGCACCACCAGCGCCACCAGGTGCGGGTGCTTGTCGCCGAACACCATGGCCTGGGCGATCTCCGGCTGCAGGATCACGAAGCCTTCGATCCGCGCTGGCGAGACATTGTCGCCGCCTGAGAGCACGATGATGTCCTTCTTACGGTCGGTGATCTTCAGATACCCGTCGGCGTCGAACTCGCCGATATCGCCCGTGTGCAGCCAGCCGTCCTGGATCGCCTTCGCGGTCGATTCCGGGTCGTTCCAATAGCCCTTCATCACCGCCTCGCCCCGGACCAGGATCTCGCCGTCCACGGCGATCTTCGCCTCGAGCCCGTGGAAGATCGGCCCCACCGTGTCGATCTTGATCCGCTTCGGCCGGTTGGCGCTGATGACGGGCGAGGCTTCGGTCTGGCCATAGCCCTGGAGCAACGGCACGCCGAGGGCCAGGAAGAAGACGCCGATCTCGTAATTCAAGGCGGCGCCGCCGGAGACGAAGGCCTTCAGGCGCCCGCCGAACCGCTGCCGCACCTTGCGCCGCACCAGCACTTCGCAGAGCACGTTCTGAATCTTCTCCACGAAATTCAGCGACCCCGGACGCTCGTAGTTCTTCCGGCCCAGCCGATAGGCGAGGTCGAACAGCTTCTTCCGGCTCGGCGGTGCCTTGGCAAGCCCGCGCAGGATGCGCTGGTGCATCGCCTCATAGAGCCGCGGCACCGCGGTCATGATGGTCGGCCGCGCCTCGGCCATGTTCTCTACCAGCTTCTCGACGCTCTCGGCATAGTAGATCTCGGCGCCGAGACTGATCGGCAGGTACTGACCCGCGGTGTGCTCATAGGCATGCGAAAGCGGCAGGAAGGAGAGGAACACATCGCCGCCGAGTCCCACTTCCTTCACCAGCTCGAAAGCGCCCTTGATGTTGCAGAGGATCGAGCCATGCGTCAGCACCACGCCCTTCGGCACGCCGCCGGTGCCGGAGGTGTAGATGATGCAGCTGGTATCCGTGCGCTGCTGGCGGGCGATCCGCGACTCGACCTCAGTGTTGGCCTCGGCTGACGGACCGGTCGGAATGCTCGGCTGCTCGACGAGGTCCTTCCAGTCGACCAGCCGGAAGCGAGGACTCTGCTGCAAGTCCAGCCCGTCGATCGCGATCAAGAACTCCAGCTCGGAGGCCTGCACCGCGGCAGGCAGCAGGCGCTTGGCGATATTGCCGCCCGCCACGATCGCGCCTTTGGCGCCGCTATGGGTCAGGATGTGTCGATGGTCGTCGGGCGTATTGGTGGCGAAGTGCGGCACCGTGATCCCGCCCGCCGCCATGATTGCGAGGTCGGCGACCAGCCATTCCGGCCGGTTCTCGGAAATGAGGGCGACGCGGTCGCCGGGCTGGATGCCGAGCCCGATCAGCCCGCGCGCCAGCGCCTTCACCCGTGCCGACGCCTCGCCATAGGTCATCGGCACCCATTGGCCGTTCTGCTTGGACCGGAGCAGGGGCTGGCGCGAGAGCTTCGCCGCCTGATCGAAGAACAGCCGCGTCAGGCTTGGAACCGCGTCGTAATTCATGCACTAGTCCTGGATTGCCCCTGTTGATCCCGACCCAACGTTTCGACGCTTGTTTTAGGTCCTGAGGCCGGCCCGTCCGGGCCCGCACTTGGCCTGACGCCCCCGCCTCCCATATAAGGGAGGCTGATTTTCTGCAAGGAGCAAGCCGATTCCCATGGATGTTACAGGTCTCACGCCCCGGAAATTCTCTGCGGCGGTCACGGAAGCGACCGCGCCGGAAACCCCCAGCCTCGGGGCATTGCCCAATTGGAATCTGACCGACCTCTATCGCAGCCCGACCGCCCCGGAGATCGAGCAGGACCTGAAACAGGCCGCCGCCGCTGCCGCCGACTTCCGCAAGGCCTTTGAAGGCAAGCTCGCCGGGATCGACGGTGCCGCATTCGTGAAAGCGATCCGGGACTATGAGACGATCCAGGAACTCCTGGGCAAGCTCATGAGCTATGCCCAGCTGGTCTATGCCGGCAACATGGCCGACTCCGAGCTCGCCCGCTTCCAGCAGAACATCAACGAGCGGGTCAACGCGATCTCGGTCGAGATCCTGTTTTTCTCGTTGGAGCTCAACAAGCTCGACGATGCCAATCTCGATGCCAAGCTCCGGCATGCGCCGCTGCAGCGCTACAAGCCCTGGCTCGATTCCGTGCGTCTGTTCCGCCCGCACCAGCTTTCCGACGAGGTCGAGCGCCTGCTGCACGAGAAGCATGTCGCCGGCAGCGCCGCCTGGCAGCGGCTGTTCGAGGAAACCATCGCCGACATGCGTTTCGAGGTTCAGGGCAAATCCCTGACGTCGAACGAGGCGCTGAACCTGATGACCGACCGCGACCCGGTGAAGCGCAAAGCTGCCGCGGAGGGTCTCGCCAAGGGCCTGAACGCCGAGAAGCGGGTCTTCGCCCTGGTCACCAACACGCTCGCCAAGGACAAGGACATCGAGGACAAGTGGCGCAGCTTCCAGCGTCCGGTCTCCTCGCGCAATCTCGCCAACCAGGTCGAGGATCCGGTGGTGGACGCCCTGGTCTCCGCGGTGAAGGCGAGCTATCCCCAGCTTTCGCACCGCTACTATCGCCTGAAGGCGAAGTGGATGGGGCAGGAGGCGCTGGAGTTCTGGGACCGCAATGCGCCGCTCCCGAGCGACGACGACAAGCTCATCCCCTGGCCGGAAGCTCGCAAGCTGGTGCTCGAAGCCTATCACGCCTTCTCGCCGGACCTCGCCTCCGTCGGCAAGGTCTTCTTCGACAAGAACTGGATCGACGCCCCGCCGCGCCCGGGCAAGGCGCCCGGCGCCTTCGCCCACCCGACCGTGCCGAGCGCGCATCCCTATCTGCTGCTGAACTATCACGGCCGCACCCGGGACGTGATGACGCTTGCCCATGAGCTCGGCCATGGCGTGCATCAGGTGCTGGCGGCGCCCCAGGGCCAGCTGCTGGCCGATACGCCGCTGACCCTCGCCGAGACCGCCTCGGTCTTCGGCGAGATGCTGACCTTCCAGGCACTCTTGAAGCGCGAGACCGATCCGGCCAAGCGCAAGATCCTCCTGGCCGGCAAGGTCGAGGACATGCTGAACACCGTGGTGCGCCAGATCGCCATGCACGAGTTCGAGCGCCGTCTGCACGACGCCCGCAAGCAGGGCGAACTCTCCGCCGACGAGATTTCGGCGATCTGGCTCGAGACCCAGCGTGAAGCCCTCGGCACAGGCATCAAGCTCCCCGACGGCACCGACTATGCGATCTTCTGGACCTACATCCCGCATTTCATCCATGTGCCGTTTTACGTCTATGCCTATGCCTTCGGCGACTGCCTGGTGAACTCGCTCTACGCTGTCTATCAGGGCGCCGAAGCCGGCTTTGCGCAGAAGTATCTCGACATGCTGAAGGCCGGCGGCACCAAGCGGCACAAGGAATTGCTGGCGCCGTTCGGCCTCGATGCCTCGGATCCCGGCTTCTGGTCCAAGGGTCTCGGCGTCGTCAAAGGCTTCATCGACGAGCTGGAGAAGCTCTAGGCTTTTTTGGGGAAGCATGGCCGATAAGGAAGCCAACTCGCTCGGCGGCCGGGTCCGCCGCTATGCCAAGGTCGGCCGTGCCATGGCCGGCATCGGCGCGCGCATGGCCGGCAGCCGCTATCTCGGGCTGGAGCTCGATCGCGGCAAGAACGCCGCCGAGCTCAAAGCCGCGCTCGGCGGCCTCAAAGGCCCGCTGATGAAAGTGGCGCAGATCATGGCCACCATCCCCGACGCCCTGCCGCGCGAATACGTGCAGGAGCTGCAGCAGCTGCAGTCCAATGCCCCGGCCATGGGCTGGCCCTTCGTCAAGCGCCGCATGGCGGCGGAGCTCGGCGACGGCTGGCAGCAGCGCTTCAAGGATTTCGAGCACACCGCGGGCGCTGCCGCGTCGTTGGGCCAGGTGCACCGCGCCCATGCGAAGGACGGCAGGCTGCTCGCCTGCAAGCTGCAATACCCCGACATGAAATCCGCCGTCGAAGCGGATCTCCGCCAGCTGAAGCTGATCTTCCGGATCTATGAGCGCGCCGACAAGGCGATCGCAACCGACGAGATCCATTCCGAGATCGCCGACCGCCTGCGCGAGGAGCTGGATTACGAACTGGAAGCGCGGCACATGGCGCTCTATCGCCTGATGCTGGCGAAAGAGCCCAACGTGCACCTGCCGGAGCCGCTGCTCGACTTGACGACCAAGCGCCTCTTGACCATGACCTGGATCTCGGGCCAGCCGCTGATGCAGTTCCTGGAGAAGCAGCCGCCGATCGCGCTCCGCAACAAGGTCGCGTTCAACATGTTCCGCGCCTGGTACGTGCCGTTCTACGAATACGGTGTTATTCACGGCGATCCGCATCTCGGCAATTATACGGTCCGCCCGGCCGATGCCGAGGATGCCGGCGACGTCAATCTGCTCGATTTCGGCTGCATCCGGGTCTTCGAGCCGAAGTTCGTGAAGGGGGTCATCGATCTCTATTTTGCCCTGTTGCACGACGACCGCGATCTTGCGGTGCACGCCTATGAAAGCTGGGGGTTCAAGGGTCTCTCGAAGGAGGTGATCGACGTCCTCAACCGCTGGGCGCATTTCGTCTACGGCCCGCTGCTGGAGGACAAGGAGCGCCGGATCCAGGACGCCGAGACCGGCATCTACGGCCGTGAGGTGGCGGAGGGGGTGCACGCGGACCTGCGGCGCTTGGGCCCGGTGACCCCGCCCAAGGAGTTCGTCTTCATGGACCGTGCCGCGATCGGCCTCGGCTCGGTCTTCATGCATCTGAAAGCCGAGATCAACTGGTATCGCCTGTTCCACGAGCTGATCGAGGATTTCAAATCCGCCGAGCTCGCCAAACGCCAGGCCGCCGCCCTCAAAGCCGCCGGAGTGAAGCCGGCCAAGTAACCTTCCTCTGGTGCCCGCCTGACCACCGCGACAGGAAGTCGACTACGGGCAACCCCGTACTGACTCCGGCGCGGGGGGTGATAAGCTAGGCTCGGGAAATAGACAGCGTCCGAGACCATGTTGACCACCGCCCGGGGATTCTCCTTCGCAGACCTCTATACGCCGAAGCTCGTGACGGTGCTGCGGGAGCGCTATGGTCTGCGCGACCTTAAATCGGACGCGATCGCCGGCCTGACCGTGGCGATCGTGGCCCTGCCGCTCTCCATGGCGATCGCCATCGCCTCGGGTGTCACGCCCGACCGCGGACTTTATACCGCGATCGTCGGCGGCTTCATCGTTTCGGCGATCGGCGGCAGCCGGTTCCAGATCGGCGGCCCGGCCGGTGCCTTCATCGTGCTGGTCTATGCGACCGTCCAGGCCCATGGCGTGGACGGCCTCCTGCTGGCGACCTTCCTCAGCGGCTTCATGCTGCTGGCGATCGGCCTGCTCCGGCTGGGCACCTTCATCAAGTATATCCCCTATCCGGTGACGGTTGGCTTCACGGCGGGCATCGCCGTCATCATCTTCGCCAGCCAGATCAAGGATCTGCTCGGCCTCACCTTGACCGGCCCCGAGCCCGGCGATCTCATTCCGAAGCTCCAGGCGCTCGGCGCGGCGCTGCCAACGGTCAACGCCGCAGCGGTGGGGTTGGCGCTCTTTACCATCGGCGTGATCGTCGTGGTGCGCCGCTTCCGCCCGAACTGGCCGTCCTTCCTGATCGCGGTTGCGCTGGCCTCGATGGGCGCAGCGCTGCTCCACCTGCCGATCGAGACCATCGGCACGCGCTTCGGCGGCATCCCGCGCGCGTTGCCGCTGCCGCAACTGCCGATGCTTTCGCTCGACAAGGTGATCGCGGTTCTGCCGGCGGCCTTGTCCTTCGCCTTGCTGGGGGCTATCGAGAGCCTGCTTTCGGCGGTGGTGGCTGACAGCATGACCGGGCGGCGGCACCGCTCCAACGCCGAACTGGTGGCGCAGGGCCTTGCCAATATAGGTGCCTCGATCTTCGGCGGCATCTGCGTCACCGGCACGATCGCGCGCACTGCGACCAATGTCCGGGCCGGCGCCCGCGGACCGGTCTCCGGCATGCTGCATTCGGTCTTCCTGCTGCTCTTCATGCTGATCGCCGCGCCGCTCGCCGGCTATATCCCGCTGGCGGCGCTCGCCGGCCTGCTGGGCGTCGTCGCCTGGAACATGGCGGAGCGCCATGCCTTCGGCGTGTTGCTTCGGGCTTCGCGCGGCGACGCCGTGGTGCTGCTCGCGACTTTCCTGCTGGTGATCCTGCGCGATCTGACGACCGGCATCCTGGTCGGCTTCGGGCTCGGCGCGCTGCTGTTCCTGCACCGCCTAGCGCAGGCGGTCTCGGTAGAGGCGGAGCAGGATGTGCCGGACAACCTGCCCGGCACCGACCGCACCCGCTACGATCCGGCGCTCGCCAGCAGCCGCGACGTGGTGGTCTACCGGATCTCCGGCGCCTTCTTCTTCGGCGCGGCGGCCTCGGTCGCAGCGGCGCTGGATCGCATCGGCCAGCATCCGAAGGTCCATGTGATCGACTTCTCCGCAGTGCCGGTGATCGATTCAACCGCGGTCGCTACAATCGACGGTTTCGTGCGCAAGGCGGAGCGGAACGGCGCCGACATCCATATCAGCGGCGCTGCGTCCAGCGTGCAGCAGGCCTTGATGAGCCACAACGTCCGCCCGCCGCGGGTGCACTACCACGCCACCGTCGCGGAAGCCCTCGCGTCCGCCCGCGCGCCGAAGACCTGAAAACTACGTCATGCCCGGGCTTGGACCCGGGCATCTTTCGCAGACGCGCGGAAGTCCGCGCACGATCGTCTTGACTATTGCCCGCTCCAGCTCGTCAGCGCCTTGCGCTTGGCATCGCGCATGGCATCCGGCGCGGCGCCGTAGTCGAACTTGTAGGGCACGGCCTCCCAGGAGCCGTAGCTCGGGTTGGGAAGCATGATCCAGTCATGGCCCCAATGGGTGGCGCTGGCCTCGAACACCTGCTTGCGGTCGTCTTCCGTGCCCTTATAGGCATCGACGAAATCGCCGAAATTGTCGCCGAGCAGCAACAGCACGCGATAGTCCTTGGCGATGACCGCGCGGCGCGAGCCTTTCTTTGAGCCCCAGCCCTCCTGCTCGTTCGCCATCAGGAATGTGTCGACATTGCCGCCCATCGGGAAGGCGAGCTTCGCCATGTTGTCCCGCGTCGCCTGTTCGCCGTCGACGGTCCGGTTGGTCACGTAGAACACCTTCACGCCCTTTGATGCCGCATAGTTGGTGAACTCGACCGCACCGGGCACCGCGGTGGATATGCGGGCGGCCACGAACTTCGACCAGGTCTCATTGCTGAAAGCCGTGCCGGCGGTGATGTTCCAGGCCTGATAGGCGGAATTGTCGAGCAGGGTCTCATCCACGTCGCAGATGATCGCCGGCGGCAGATTGGAGAAGTTCCCGGTCTGCTCCGCCGGCGCGGCGGTCCAGCGCCTATCCTTCAGCGCCTCATTGAGGCGGATCTTGGCGAGGGCGAAAGCGGTCTCGGTGCTGCCGGCATACTCGACCGAGCGCTGCATCCAGAGCGTCGCGTTGAGATTGTCATCCGCGGGAACCGGCGCCGATGCCACGGTTGCCGTTGCGGCGGCCGTGGGTTCGGTGGCGCTGGCGGCGGGGCTCTCCGCCTTCCCGGCGCAGGCGGCGAGCAGGAGAGCGGTGAAGGCAACGGCGCTCAGCTGGGAAAATCTGGCCACGGCGGACTCCTCTGCTGCACTTTGGGATGAGGGGACAATAGCATCGGCGACCGGGACTGCACCCTCCATAAGTACGGTTTCAGGAGCCTGTCTCGGCCCTTGTTCGCATGCGCAAAAGAAGGCACATTACGGCCCCGGCCGCAGGGAAAGCGGCCGCGGCAAACGAAGAACAGGGGCCGGGTCACGCATGAAAATCGGCATCGTCAAGGAACGGCGCGAAGGTGAACGTCGCTGCGCCGTGTCGCCCGACACCGTCAAGAAATATGTGGGCCTGGGTGCCCAGGTCGCCATCGAGACGGGCGCCGGGCTCACCGCCGCCATCACCGATGACGCCTTCAAGGCGGCCGGTGCGGAAATCGTCGGCGACGCGGCCGCGGCGCTGAGTGGCGCGGATCTGGTCCTGAAGGTGCAGCGCCCGGATAGCGACGAGCTCGGGGCGATCAAGCGCGGGGCGGTCCTGGCCGCGATCCTCAACCCCTATAACGCGAGAGAATCGATCGCCGACTATGCGACCCGCGGAGTCGACGCCATGGCAATGGAGCTGGTCCCGCGGATCACCCGGGCCCAGGCGATGGACGTGCTCTCGTCCCAGGCGAACCTGGCCGGCTATCGCGCGGTGATCGACGCCGCGGCGGAATTCGGGCGGGCCTTCCCGATGATGATGACGGCGGCCGGGACGGTTGCCCCCGCCCGCGTGCTGATCATGGGCGTCGGCGTCGCCGGCCTGCAGGCCATCGCGACCGCCCGGCGTCTCGGCGCCATCGTCAGCGCGACGGACGTGCGTCCGGCGACCAAGGAGCAGGTGACCTCCCTGGGTGCCACCTTCGTGGCGGTCGAGGACGAGGAGTTCAAGCAGGCGGAAACGACCGCCGGCTATGCGAAGCCGATGAGCGCCGAGTACCAGGCGAAGCAGGCGGCGCTGATCGCCGAGACCATTAAGAAGCAGGACATCGTCATCACCACCGCGCTCATCCCCGGCCGCAAGGCGCCGGAGCTGGTCACCGCCGAGATGGTTCAGTCGATGAAGCCGGGTTCGGTCATCGTCGATCTCGCGGTGGAGCAGGGCGGCAACTGCGCGCTCTCGGAATTGGACAAGGTGGTCGAGAAGCACGGCGTGAAGATCGTCGGTCACGCCAACGTGCCGAGCCGCACGGCAGTGGATTCGACCTCGCTATACGCCAAGAACCTGCTGAATTTCGTGCAGCTCCTGATCGACAAGGAAACCAAGGGGCTCAAGGTCAACTGGGAGGATGAGATCGTCAAAGGCGTCGCCCTGACCCGCGACGGCCAGGTGATCCACCCCAACTTCAAGAGCTGAGGAACCAGCCCATGAATCCCGATGAAATCTCGCAAAAGGCCGTAGACCTCGCCAATGCCGCGCAGGATCTCGCGGCGCAGGCCGGCAAGCTTTCGCAGGACGTCGCCTCGATGGCCGTCCAGGCGGTGGCCGAGCAGCAGGGGCACACGCCGTTCGTCCAGCTCTTCACCGTCTTCGTATTGGCCTGCTTCGTCGGCTATTATGTGGTCTGGCGGGTGACGCCGGCGCTGCACTCGCCGCTGATGGCGGTCACCAACGGCATTTCCTCGGTCATCATCGTCGGCGCCTTGATCGCCGCCGGGCCGATCGAGTTCGACCTTTCGAAGATCATGGGTCTGGTCGCGGTGGCCCTGGCCGCCGTGAACATCTGCGGCGGCTTCCTGGTCACGCATCGCATGCTCTCGATGTTCAAGAAGAAAGAGCCGGCGAAGGGAGGCAAGTGACGTGAGCCAGAATCTCGCCGCCTTCCTCTATCTGATCGCCTCGATCTGCTTCATCATGTCGTTGCGCGGGCTTTCCAGCCCGGAGACGTCGCGCGGCGGCCTGCGTTTCGGCATCGGCGGCATGATCATTGCGATCGTGACCACGCTGCTGCTGCCGAGCGTCCATTCCTATCTCTCGATCCTGATCGCGCTCGCGATCGGTGGCGGCGTCGGCATTGTGATCGCCCAGCGCATCCAGATGACGGCCCTGCCGCAGCTGGTAGCCGCCTTCCACAGCCTGGTCGGTCTCGCGGCCGTCGCCGTGGCGGCCGCCGCGTTCTATGATCCCGATGCCTTCGGAATCTTCGATAAGGACGAAGGCCGAATCTACATGGGCAGCATCGTCGAGATGGGCCTCGGCGTCGCGGTGGGTGCCGTCACCTTTACCGGATCGATCGTCGCTTTCTCGAAGCTCCAGGGCCTGGTCTCCGGCGCGCCGCTGGTGTTCAAGGGCCAGCATATGCTGAACGCGGCGCTTGGCATCGCCATTGCCGCTCTGGTCGTGCTCTTGATCCTGCAGCCGTCCCCGCAGCTCTTCTGGGGCCTGGTTGTGGTTTCGCTGATCGTCGGCTTCCTGCTGATCCTGCCGATCGGCGGCGCCGACATGCCGGTCGTCGTTTCGATGCTGAACAGCTATTCTGGCTGGGCGGCCTGCGGCATCGGCTTCACCCTTTCCAACCCATTGCTGATCGTGACCGGCGCATTGGTCGGCTCCTCGGGCGCAATCCTCTCCTACATCATGTGCAAGGGCATGAACCGCTCGATCTTCAACGTGATCCTGGGCGGGTTCGGCACCGATTCCGGCGGTGCGGCGGCGGCCGGCGGCAAAGCCTCGGATCGCCCGGTGAAGTCGGGCAGTGCGGAAGACGCGGCCTTTATCATGAAGAACGCGAGCTCGGTCATCATCGTGCCGGGCTACGGCATGGCTGTCGCCCAGGCACAGCATGCGCTCCGCGAAATGGCCGATCTCCTGAAGAAGGAGGGAGCCAAGATCTCCTATGCCATCCACCCGGTCGCGGGCCGCATGCCGGGCCATATGAACGTGCTGCTGGCCGAGGCGAATGTGCCTTACGACGAGGTGTTCGAGCTTGAGGACATCAACCGCGAGTTCCCGCAGGCCGACGTCGCCTTCGTGATCGGCGCCAACGATGTCACCAACCCGGCGGCGAAGACCGATCCCAAGAGCCCGATCTATGGCATGCCGATCCTCGATGTCGAGGCGGCGAAGACCGTGCTGTTCGTGAAGCGCTCCATGGCCTCGGGCTATGCCGGCGTCGATAACGAGCTCTTCTTCCGCGACAACACGATGATGCTGTTCGGCGACGCGAAGAAAGTCTGCGAGGAAATCGTGAAGGCACTGGGTTAAGCCGGCGTATCGGAACCGTCCCGTCGTTCCGGTGAATATCCATGCACCGCAGCCAGCTCGGTGGCTTCATCATCGACTGCAATACGGATGATATCGAGGCGGCATCCAGGTTCTGGGGTGCCGCTCTCGGCATGAAGCCGGGACCGGGCAGCGAGCCCGGACAGCCTGGCTATGCCGGCTATCAGCGTCCGCACAACGGCCTCAATATCGAGGTCCAGGCGGTCTCCCATCAAAGTCGGGTCCATCTCGACATCGAGACCGATGACATCGCGGCAGAGGTCGCCCGGCTGGAACGCCTGGGTGCCAAGCGCATTAAGGCGGTACGCGACTGGGTGGTGATGGAAGCGCCGACCGGACAGCGCTTCTGCGTGGTGCCGGCCTTTCGCGAGAACTTCCTCAAGGAAGCCAACGTCTGGGCATAGCCCCCAAGGAGGTGCGTGATGCACAAGAGCCAGCTCGCCGGGTTCATCATCGATTGCAAGACCGACGACCTAGAAGCGGCGGCGGATTTCTGGTCTGCGGCGCTGGGCATGAAACGCAACCCGGCCGACACGCCAGCGACCACCGACTACGTACACATGCAGAAGTCGGATCCGAACGGCCTCGACATCGAGGTTCAGAAAGTCGGCCACGAGAGCCGGGTCCATATCGACATCGAGACCGACGACATCGAGGCCGAGGTCGCCAGGCTCGAAAAGCTCGGGGCCAAGAAGGTCAAGAAATACGAGCGCTGGTGGGTGCTCGAAGCCCCGACCGGCCAGCGCTTCTGCGTCGTCCGCGCAAAGCGCGCGAACTTCGATAGGGAAGCCAATGTCTGGAAGTGAGGTGGCGTTTGCATAAGAGCCGGCTCGCAGGCTTCATCATCGACTGTAAGACCGACGACCTCGACGCGGCGGCGGATTTCTGGGCTGCAGCCCTGGGATTCAAGCGACAGGCGGCGGACACGCCGGCCACGAGCAGCTTCGTGCACATGGAGAAGACCGACCCCAACGGCCTCTTCATCGAGGTGCAGCAGGTGTCTCACGAGAGTCGCGTGCACATCGATATCGAGACCGACAATCTGGAAGCGGAGGCCGCACGGCTGGTGGAGCTCGGCGCCAGGACGGTCAAGGACAACGGGACCTGGTGCGTGCTCGAAGCCCCGACCGGCCAGCGTTTCTGCCTGGTGCAGGCGAAGCGCGCCAACTTCGAGCAAGAAGCCAACGTCTGGAAGTGAGCGGACAAAAAAGAAACCGGCCGCCGCGGTGACGCGGCGGCCGGCTGAGACTTCAGCCTGGACAGCCTGTCCGACTAGGCCTGAGCCTGGGCGCGGCGCCGCCGATGCGCCAGGAAGCCGAGCCCGCCCAGCGCCGAAGCGAAGAGCGGCAACGCGGCCGGGATCGGCGTGGTTGCGACGATCTGCGTCGAGAAGAACGCCGCAGCGCCGTTATCGGGGTTTGACCAGATCCACTGCGCGGCCAGATCGATGCCGCTGATCGGTGCATTGCCATGGTTGAGCGACCAGATCGTCGTCGGGTCGCTGTTGGCGCCGAAGGTCAGCACGCCGCCCGCCGGAGCGGCCCAAGGCACGCCGGCCGCGACTGCGCTCGCCGTCCAGCCCGCGGCACCGGTCAGCAGGTCCTGCGTGCCATTGGCGAACTTGTGGAGGGTATCGCTCAGATGGAAGGAGCCCAGGAACGCATCCGGGTTGCCCGAACCGGGCGCCCCCTCGTTGAGGGCGACGATGTGCAGGAAATAATTGGTTCCGGCCGCCAGTGCCTGGCTCAGCGAAACCGAGTTCCGCCAATCGTTCCCGCTGGCGATCTGGGTGCCGAGCGTGCTGTCGTCGGTGCTGAGGTAAGCGATGAAGCTGTTGTCCGACGTCAGGTTGCCCGTCAGGGTCGCCGCCTGGGCCGTCGATAATGATGCGAACGCGGCAAGCACCGCTCCGCATAGGGTAAGCGCAATTCTCATGAGCAGTCCTCCTGCCTCCGGTTAACTATCGGGGGGCATGTTTTTTTACGAATGTCGATGAGCCGATAGCGGGAACCCGATCCCCCATTCGCCGGGCAAGCTGTCGCTCTTATTCGCAACCGGACGTTGCTCCGTGTCGCCTATTCGGACAAGATAAAATACCAGTCAATTCCCGTGATTAACCATCTATTTTCCCATTCCGCACATCTAAATGCGAGTATCGGCGGCAACCCGGGGAGTGGATGTGGATGACTAGCGCGGGTGGCAGTTCTCGAAGTCGCCATCGAGCGTGAGATCGGCCTGAATCGCCGTAAAGCCGCGATCGTCTGCCGCGCGGCAGACCGCCCTCCAATCGCGGTTTTCGCCGCGGTATTCGATCTGGAACACGGCCTTGCTGCTTTCGGCGAAGGGCTGGTAGGCCGCACAGACTTCTTGCGCGGCGCAAGACTCGACGACGGCGAAATCGAACGCAGCGTTCAACGTGCCGACGAGCTCCGCCGCATTCTTGAGCCCGATCGCAAGGCCGCGTCCATGCGCCGCTTCCGCCAGCCATTCGTTGAACGCAAGCTGCGCTTCCCGGGAGATATCGAAACCGGTCTCGTTGCCGAAGCCGTCGACATTGTCCGGATCGACGGCGTCGCAGGTCTTCGCGACGGCGAGATCGAGCCGCGCCTCCAGGATCGGCGCGAGCGCCGCGCGCTGCCGGATGTCGAGCCAGCGCTCGCCGGGCCAGCCGGCATAGTCGCGGCCGATCAGCCCGGCCGGAAATCGCGCGGCATCCGGCCGCCAGTCTTCGAACGAGCCCGCGCTGAAATAGCAGATCACATAACCGCCCGCGGCATGCAGCGCATCGATGGTGGATGGGGCAGCATCGAACAGGTCGATGTCGTAGACGCCCATGCCAAGCTGCGGCTTCACGTCCGGCACGGAAAGGCTGATGCTGAACCCGGCGTCGCGCGGCGGCAGCTTGATCGGCTCCGCGAGCGCGGCGATGGGGAAGAGCAGGATGGCGAGGACAACGACCGGTTTCATCTTGCGATCTATTCCACCGGGATTTTCGGACGGGTCGCCGGCGCGCCGCTCAAAACACTTCGGCCCGCGGGATCGCTCCTGCGGGCCGTGCCGAAAGTCGGGTGTGTGGCTGCTCTTAAGCGAGCGGCCGGAATTCTGGTCGAGGACTTAGTAGCCCTCGCGATCCATGCGCTTGCGGAGAAGCTTGCGATGGCGGCGCACCGCCTCGGCCTTCTCCCGCGCCTTGCGCTCGGAGGGCTTCTCGTAGTTACGGCGCATCTTCATTTCCCGGAAGATTCCCTCGCGCTGCATCTTCTTCTTGAGCGCGCGCAGGGCCTGATCGACATTGTTGTCACGGACGAGCACTTGCACTTTTGGCCTGACTCCCTTCCCGAATTTCGGCAAAAACACCAACGGGCGGACTCGAGTCCACCCGAACGGAGGCGCTAGGTAGCACAATCAATCCGACTTGTGAAGCCGTTCCGCGCCGATTTCTGACCGGCGGCCTCTTCCTAACCCCCTGAATCCAGCCCATATTCTTGTGGTAACTTGAGCGAGCCCCGGATGGCCATCCTGAAAATCGCCCGCATGGGCCACCCTGTCCTGAAACGCCGGGCCGACCCGGTCGAGGACCCGACCGCTCCCGAAATCTCCAATCTGATCAAAGACATGGTCGATACGCTCAACGATGTGGGCGGGGTCGGGCTGGCCGCACCCCAGGTCCATGTCCCTTTGCGGGTGGTGATTTTCCATGTGCCCAAGGCGCGGATGGAGGCTGAGGACGGGACGGGGCCGGCGATGGGCGTGCCCCTCACTTTCCTCATAAATCCCGTGATCGAGCCCATTGGCGAACCGGGGCCGGATGCGATGGAGGAGGGGATCGAGGCCTGCCTCTCGGTGCCGGGCCTGGCCGGCGCGGTGCCCCGGTTCCGCGAGATCCGCTACAGCGGCGTCACCCCCGGCGGGGAGCGGATCGACCGGGTCGCCAAGGGGTTTCATGCCAGGGTGGTGCAGCATGAATGCGACCATTTGGACGGTGTGCTTTATCCGATGCGCATGACAGACCTTTCGAAACTTTCCTTCGTCGAGGAGCTGAAGCGCTTCGCCGGCGAAGAGGCGGAGGACTGAGCGATGACCGATACCTACGACCGCGACGGCGACCGCGCCCGCCTGCTGGACGCGGCGCTGGACCATGTCGCCTTCGACGGCTGGAGCGAGACGGCGCTCCGCGCCGCGGCTGAGGATACCGGCATTCCACTGGAGCGCGCGCTCAATGCCTTCCCCGGCGGTGCGACCGAGTTGATCGCCTTCCACAGCGAGACCGCCGACCGCCGCATGCTGGAGGCGCTGGAGCTGGAGCCGCTCTCCGAGATGAAGGTGCGCGAGAAGGCGGCGCGCGCGATCCGGCTCCGCCTCGAAGCCAACTTCCGCCACCGCGAGGCGATCCGCACCGCGCTCACGGTGCTGATGATGCCGCAGAACGCGGCCTTGTCGGCGCGCCTCTTGTACAAGACGGTCGATGCGATCTGGTATGCGATCGGCGACCGCGCGACCGATTTCAACTTCTACACCAAGCGCGGCCTGCTCGCCGGCGTCTACACGGCGACCTTGTTCTTCTGGCTGAACGACAAGTCGGAAGGCGCCACGGCCACCTGGAATTTCCTCGACCGGCGCATTGGCGAAGTGATGAAGGTGCCGCAGGTCCTCGGCAAGCTCACGAAGTTCACCGAACGGCTGCCGTTCCCGCGCCGGCCCTTCCGCCGCGGCTTCCGCACCGCGCGGGGCTAGCGAAAGCTACTTTCCCTTAGCGATCGGCGGCACGCCGCCGATCCGCGCCGACATGTCCCGCGCGGCATCCAGCAGCGTCTGTTTGTAGCGCCGATGGTTCTGGTGGCCCTCTTCGCGCGGGGTGAGCAGGCAGAGCGTGGCGACGCAGCGCCTGGCCTCGTCATAGACCGCCGCGGCGAAGCAATGGGTGAACTTGCCGCTGTCGTTGGAATGGAAGCCTTCGACCCGCGCCGCGGTGACCTCTTTCAAGAACGTTTTCTCGCTCAAGCGCCGTCCGTTCGGCAGGTCGAAATCCGCTTTCGGGATCGCTTTCAGGATCGCGTCGTTGTCGAGATGCGAGACCAGCAGGCGGCCTGAAGCGGTCCAGGGCAGCGGCACCGGCTCGCCGACCCCGGAGCTGATGCGGAAATGCTCCTCGCTCTCCTTCATCTGAGCGACCACGTATTTGCCGTTCTCGATCACGCAGAACTGTGCGGTATGGCCGGTCTCGCTGGAAAGCCGGGTGAGATAGCCATCGGCCAACCGCATCACGTCGAACTGGTTGGCGTGAGACAGACCGAAGAGATAGAGCCGGCGGCCGAGGAAGATGCGGCCGTCGGCGTCGGCCGGCTCCAGGATGCCGCGATTCATCAGCACGCCGACGATGTCATAGGTGGTGGATTTCGGCGCGCCGATGGCGATCGCGATCTCATTCGGCCGCAACGGCCGCTTCGCCTCGTGCAGATGGTCGAGAATCTCGAAGGCCCGGTCGATGCCGCGGGTGCGGTTGCCGCTCTCGGAGGCTGGGGCTTTCTTTGCTGGCGAACTCTTGCGGGGCATGCGGCTCAGAATTTCGCGTTCTTCAGGAACTCGGCGAGGCGTGTCGATTGCGGATTGCGGAACACCTGTTCCGGCGCGCCCTGCTCCTCGATTCGCCCCTGATTCATGAAGACTACACGGCGCGAAACCTCATAAGCGAATTTCATTTCGTGCGTCACCAGCAGCATGGTCATGCCGTCGGCGGCCAAGCTCTTGATGACGTTCAGCACCTCGTTCACCAGTTCCGGATCGAGCGCCGAGGTCACCTCGTCGAACAGCATGACCTTCGGGTTCATCGCAATGGCGCGGGCGATGGCGACGCGCTGCTGCTGGCCGCCGGAGAGCTGGCCGGGAAAGTGGTTGCGGCGCTCGGCCATGCCGACCCGCTCCAGCCATTTCTCGGCGATCGCGGTCGCCTCCGCTTTCGGCAGCTTCTTCACCTTCAGAAGCCCCAGCGTGACGTTGCCGAGCGCGGTCATATGCGGGAAGAGATTGAACTGCTGGAACACCATGCCGGTCATCGAGCGCTGGCGCGCGATCTCGCTCTCCTTGCGGCGCCGACGCTCTGGTGCCGCGGTGTAGCCGATCTCCTCGCCGTCGATCCGGATGCTGCCCTGCTGGAAGTCCTCGAGGAGGTTTACGCAGCGGAGCATGGTGGTCTTCCCGGAGCCGCTGGAGCCGATGATCGAGACGACGTCGCCTGTCGCCATGGAAAGATCGACGCCCTTCAGGACCTCGATTTCCTTGAACTTCTTGTGCAGGCCAAGGATTTCAAGAACTGGGATTTCAAGAACGGGCTGGCTCAACGCGGACTCCAGAAACTCAGGAGGGCAGGGCGATGCGGCGCTCGACCGCGCGGCCGAGGCGTTCGATCGAGAAGCAGATCAGGAAATAGACGAGCCCAGCCAGGAAATAGAACTCGAGCGGCCGCGGCTTCAAGGCGATGATTTGGCGCGTGGTCAGCATCAGCTCGACCACGCCGATCACGGCCAGCAGGGTCGAGGCCTTGACCAGCTCGGCCGCGGTGTTGATCCAGGCCGGTAGCGCCTGGCGCAGGGCTTGCGGCGCCAGAACATAGGCGAAGGTCTGCGGGAAGGTGAGGCCGATCGCTTTCGCCGCCTCGGTCTGGCCCTTCGGCAGCGCCAGCAGGGCGCCGCGCAGGTTCTCGCCGACATGGGAGCTGCAGAACACCGTGAGCGCGATGAGGCCGGCCTGGAACGGCGTCAGCTGGATGACGGTGGAGAGCAGGTAGTAGCAGGCGAGGATCAGCACGAAGACCGGCGTGCCGCGCACATACTCGAGAAAGGTGCGCACGATGAACCGCTGGACCCTTCCGCCATAGACCAGGCTGAGCGCGACCCCGATCCCGAGCAACGTGCCGAGCACGATGGCGATGCCGGAGATGATCAGCGTCATGCCGATGCCTTCCAGCAGCGCGAAGCGCGCAGTGTAGAGATCGGAGAAGAAGCGGGTGAAATCCATCAGCGCGGCCTCAATGCGGGATCGCCAGCCGCCGTTCGGCCAGGCGCAGGCCGGCGGCGATCAGGTAGCAGGCGGCGACATACATGAGGCTGCAGACCGACCAGACCTCGATCACCCGGAAGGTGTTGTTGTTGATCTGGCGCGCGTAGAAGGTCAGCTCCGGCACCGCGATTGCCGCCGCGACCGAGGTGTCCTTGAACAGCGAGATGAAATTGTTGCTCAAGGCGGGGAGCGCGTTGCGCAGCATCACCGGCACGATGACCCAGATCCGGGTCTGGCCCTCGGTCATGCCGATCGCCAGGCCCGCTTCGCGGAGACCCTTCGGCAGCGCCAGCAGGGCGCCGCGATAGACCTCGGTCAGATAGGCGCCGGCATAGATCGAGAGGGTGCCGACGAAGGCGTGCACCTTGTCGATGCGCACGCCGAGCTGTTGCGGCAGCACGAAGAACGCGACCAGCATCAGGAAGTAGATCGGCAGGTTGCGGATCGTGGTCACGTAGATCCCGGCCACCCGGCGCAGGACCGGGTGCTTGGAAGTCATGGCGAAGGCCGCCACCAGGCCGATCAGGTTTCCCACCAGCAGGACAGAGACGATCGCCATGCCGATCCCCAGCGCAAGGCCGGAGAGCAGCAGGTCGAAATCCCGCCAGACCGGCGCGAAGTTCAGCTGATAGCCCAAAACGGCAGCCCTCGCCCGACGTCGCTTACTTGTATTCCACCGGGAAACCGATCGCCGGCGACGGGAGGTCGACGCCGAACCACTTCTTGAACGAAGCCTGGTAGGTCGGGAAGTCGACGCCGGTCATAGCCTCGTGCAGCACGGTGTTGACGAAGTTCAGCCACTGCTGGTCGCCGCGCTTGACCGCGCAGGAATAGCTCTGCGGACCCCAGCCATAGCCGGAATCGTGGTACTTGCCGGGGTTCTTCACGACCAGCCACTGAACCGAGGACTGGTCCGTCGCCGAGGCATCGGCCTGGCCGCTGTCGAGCGCCTGGTACATGAGATCGACGCTCTCATACTGGTCGACCTTCGCCTCGGGCAGCGCGGCGTGGACCATGTCCTCGGCATAGACGTTCTGCAGCACCGAGACGACGGCGTCCTTGCCGGCGTTCTTCAGGTCGTCGAAGGTCTTGTACTTGCCGCCGTCCTTCAGCAGCAGGCCGACGCCTTCGCGGTAATAGGGAATGGTAACCGCGACCTGCTGGGCGCGCTCGGCCGTCACCGTCATGAACTGGCAGGTGATATCGACCTTGCCGGTGGTGACGTTGGGGATGCGCGCGTCGGACGACTGCTCGACGAACTCGATCTTGCTCGGGTCCTTGAACAGGCCGGTCGCGATCATCTTTGCAATGTCGATGTCGAAGCCGACGAGGTTGCCCTGCTCATCCTTGAAGTGCCAGGGCGCGTTGGTGCTGCCCGTGCCGACGATCAGCTTGCCGCGGGCGAGGATGTCGTCGAGCAGGCTCTTCTCCTGGGCGGTCGCCGCCGGGGCCGCGATCGCCGTCAGAGCCGCCGCGGCCGCGAGGCCGGCGAGCGTCTTGCGCAAGGTTTCGAACATGGTGTGTCTCCCTGTTGTCTCGTTATCTGAGTTCCAACCTATTGGAACTATATACAGTGTAATGGACGTGTGACTATCGTATGACGCTCGCGCGGGAGTCAAGCGAGGGCGGTTCGCTGGACCGAACGACCCCTCACCCAACTCCGCCCAAGCTCGGCTTCGCCTCGCCAAGGCTCCGTAACCCTCTCCCGCCGGGGGAGAGGGGACGCATTTTCAGACGCCCGGTCTAAGCCCTCTCCCCTTGCGGGAGAGGGTTGGGTGAGGGGTCGAAGACTGTCGCGGACTATGTTCGGTGCGTGGAGCAGACGACGTCAGCGCTTACCCCTGGCTATCGACCGTCATCAGCATGTCGACTTGCTCGCCGTCGCTGGAGAGCGGCAGCAGCAGGCGCGCATAGTTGTGGAAGCGGCGGAAGGAATCGATCTCGACCTTGTGCAGCATCGGTCGCCGTTCGGTGGCGCATTGCACATAGTGGGCATGCACCATGGCGCCGAATTGCGGCGGCTGCAGATCGAGCGGCCGCAGGCGTGTGAGCTCGGTGCCGAGAATATTGCCGATGGCCGTGCCGGCAAGGCGGAAGCGGAAGTCGAGCGTGCCGTCGGGCGCACGCAGGACGTCGACCAGCTTGATGCGGGGCAACGCTTCGACGAACTCGCTGGGATCGATCGCGCTGCGCGGCGGGGCGAAGCGTCCGCCACGTTTCTGGTCCCAGTAGCGCAGGAAGGCAGCGAGATCGGGATAGGCGGGATCGCCGACGGTGCGTTCTTCCGAGGTCACCCGCGCGTCGCGCTCGTACCGTTCCGGAAAGTCCCGTTCGGAAAACCCTTGAGCCATCGGCTCGGCCTCACCCATTCCGCCCAAGCCTCCCGCAAGAGTTGGGGGGAATGGGCCGACCCCAACTGTTTCATAAATTCCTACCCTGTGGGTAAAGTTTCTAGCGCTGCGATGGCTGGCCCCACACAGCCGGCGCCGGGCGCCATCCCCCGAAAAAGCCCCTTCAAGCATGAAGCGGCGTGGATCCAGATTTGCCGTGCTCTTGGAAGAACCTGTCCGGGCGGGTTTCAGACCCGCGCCCGGGGCCGCGGCTGTCCGGCGACCTCGCGACACACGCCTGTAACAACCCGTCTCTAGCTTGCCGGGCGCAGGCCGATTCCGGCCACAAAGCTCAAGTTCGGATGGGGACAAATGACACTTCAGGCGACGAAACGCGCGACCCGTTTTCTCGGTGCCAGCCTGCTGGCGATTGCAATGGCGACCGGCATGGGCGCCGCCGCTCAGGCGGCCGAGGCGCAGTCGGTGACCTTCGAAGGCGCCGCTTTCGTCAACAAGGGGTTGGTCGGTGTCGGCCGCGTGCCGGCCGATGCCAAGGACAAGCTCGGCGATACTTTGGGCGGCATCGGTTCCGGCATGGTGGCGGATGTCGCAAGCTGGAAGCGCGACGGCGACAAGTACACCGGCACCTTCTACATGCTGCCCGATCGCGGCTGGAACACCGAAGGCACCGTGGACTTCCCGGGCCGCCTGCAGAAGTTCTCGATCGAGTTCACGCCCTACGGCGGCACCGCAGTCGCGCCGCAGACGCAGCTCAAGCTCAACTATGACGACGCCATCCTGCTGCACGAGGCGAATGGCACCCCGACCACCGGTCTCGACGCCACCGAGGTGCGCAAGGCGGCCGGTGGCTTCCCCGACATGCCCAGCGCCGCGGGCAAGATCAGCGTCGACAACGAAGGCGTCGTGCTGAATGCCGACGGCAGCTTCTGGATCAGCGACGAATACGGCCCCTACATCTATCGCTATGCAGCGGACGGCACGCTGCTCGGGGCCATTCAACCGCCGGCGGCCTTCATTCCGATGCGCAACGGGGCGGAGAACTTCGCCTCCAACAATCCGCCGAAGGGCGGCGCCGAGCCGAAGCCGAAGAATCCCGAGATCGGCCGCCAGAACAACCAGGGATTCGAAGGCCTGGCGCTGAGCAAGGACGGCAAGCAGCTCTACGCGCTGCTGCAAAGCGCCACGATCCAGGACGGCGGCGAGGGCGGCTCCAGCCCGAAGCGATACAACACCCGGTTCCTCGCCTATGACATCTCCGATCTGAAGCAGCCGAAGCTCGCCGCCGAATACGTCGTGCAGCTGCCGCGCTTCAAGAATGCCAAGGGCAAGCAGCTGGTGGCGGCGCAGAGCGAGATCCATGCCTTGGACGATCACCGCTTCCTGGTGATCGCGCGGGACAGCGGCCACGGCCAGGGCCTGAAGGATACGGAGTCGGTCTATCGCGGCATCGACCTCTTCGACACGACCGGTGCGACCAACATCGCCGGCAGCGATTTCGACAAAACGAAGCCGGTGGCGCCGGGCGGCGAGCTCGATGCTTCGATGACGCCGGCCAAGTACGCACGCTTCATCGACATCAACGACAACACGCAATTGAACCGCTTCGGCCTGCACAACGGCGGGCCGAACGACACCAATGCGCTCTACGAGAAATGGGAAGGCATGGCGTTGCTCCCGGTGCTCGATGACGCCGCGCCGAACGACTACTTCCTGGTGGTCGCTTCCGACAACGACTTCATCACCCAGAACGGCACGATGCAGGGCCACGCCTACAAGGACGCCTCCGGCGCCAATGTCGACAGCGTCGTGCTGGTCTATCGCATCAGCCTCCCGGAAGGCCTGAAGCCGCTCTGATTTCAGTCGTCATGCCCGGGCTTGACCCGGGCATCTCGATCCATTCGGCGCAAGATTGCCGGGTCAAGCCCGGCAATGATGCTCGGTTGGCGGCGGCATGAGGAAAGATCTGCCGCCACCCAAGAACTAGGCATTGGCCTGATCGCGTCCACTGTCCTCTCATGGATCGCCATGGGAGGACAGATGGTCACGATGCACGGCCTGTTCGATCTGAAAGAAGGCGTCGAGATCGCAGCCTATGGCGCGGCCTTTGAGGCTTTCTGCAAGCATCTGCAGGAACAAGGCTATGTCACGCACTGGTCTTTCATGCGCCGGTCGCCGCATCCGGGTTTTGACCGCAATCCGCCCGAGACGGCGTACTACGTCAGCATCGACTTCCCAGATCGCATGCAGGCGGATGCTTGCTATCGCTACGTTGCCGCGAACCAGGAGCCGCTGCGTACGCTGCACCGGACTATGAACAGCAAGGTCGTGCCGACGAACACACGTTTCTTTCTGTTCGAGACTCTCGCTTAAGCGCGGGTCTCAGGAGCTCTGGGTGTAGGTAAGCTTGATCTCGCGACCATCCTTCATGCGGACAGTCGCGACGCCATGGGCTCTGTCTCTCTCTTCGAAGAGAAATATCCCCGTCGAACCGTCCGTGCAGGCGACGCGGCCGGTTCCCCCATGATCGCTCGTGTAGGAGAGCGCATAGTCGCAAGAGAGACCCTCGGCCAGCGTTGCGTCGCTGCGGCCGGAAAAAACGACGTGTGCGCCATTCTTGCATTCGGATGCGCCGCTTACCGCATGCTCGGTGTCGCGGTAGAGCCGCCCCGCGCAATCGGCGCCGCTTGCGTCGAAACCTGGGCTCGGACGGGTGTCGCGCACCAATGCGGATTGAGATTCCGGCTTCGTCTCGGCCGGTTCCGGTTTAGCCGCGCAGGCGGCCAGCATAGCGACGACTCCGACTGTGGCGACCCGGGCAAATGGAAGCGACGCCCTGGGCGCGTCGCGGATCTCCACGCTCATCGCCGGTCGTCGCCGTTGCGCACGCCGGCCTTGGGGGAGAGGCGGGTGTAGTGGCCCATCTTGCGGCCCGGGCGCGCCTCGGCCTTGCCGTAGAGATGGAGCTTCACGGTCGGATCGTTCAGGAGCTCGCGCCAGCCGTTCACGTCGTCGCCAATCAGGTTCTTCATCATGGCGTCGGAATGGCGCTCGGTGGAGCCGAGGCCCAGGCCGCAGACCGCGCGCACGAACTGCTCGAACTGGCTGGTGATGCAGCCGTCGATGGTCCAGTGGCCGGAATTGTGCGGCCGCGGCGCCAGCTCGTTCACCAGCACCTCGTCGTTATGGGTCACGAACATCTCGACCGCGAGCAGGCCCACGAGGCCGATCTCGGTCGCAATGTGGCGCGCGATCGCCTCGGCGCGCCCGGCCACCGCCTGCGAGATTCGCGCAGGCACCAGGGTCACGTCGAGAATGTGGTTCTTGTGCTGGTTCTCGACCGGCTGATAGATCGCGGTCGATCCATCCGGTCCGCGGGCGACGATGACCGAGATCTCGCGCACGAAATCGACATAGGCTTCGAGGATGCCGACCTCGCCGCCCATCTTCACCCAGGCTTCGAACAGGTCCATGTCGCCGTCGATCCGGACCTGGCCCTTGCCGTCATAGCCGAACTCGGCGGATTTCAGGATCGCCGGCCGTCCCAGGGCCTTCACCGCGGATTCCAGCGCTTCCTGCCGCCCCACATCGAGGAACTTGGTGGTCGGCACATTGATCGATGCCAGGAACCGTTTCTCGCGCAGCCGCTCCTGCGTCACGTAGAGGACGTTGGGCTTCGGCCGCGTGGGTTTCAGCGCGGCGAGATATTCAGTGGTCGCCGTCGGGATGTTCTCGAACTCGAAGGTGACGACATCGACGCTCTCGGCGAAGGCCTTCAGCGCCGACTTGTTGTCGTAAGCCGCACAGGTGTTGTGCCAGGAGACGTGCGAGGCCGGGGAATTGCGGTCCGGGCAGAAGGTGTGGACGCGATAGCCGAGCCGCGCCGCTGCCATCGCCGTCATGCGCCCGAGCTGGCCGCCGCCGAGGATGCCGATGACACCGCCGGGCGCGATCACCTGGTTCTGGTCAGCCGATTTCGGTGTGGCGTTCATCGGATCGTCAATGCGCTCCCGCCGCCGGCACGTGAGCCGGGTGATGGGCGACGTCCGCCGTCTGCTTCTTGCGATAGGCAGCGAGCTTGGTCGCGAGCTTCGGATCGGAGAGGGCGAGGATCGAGGCCGCGAGCAGCCCGGCATTGACCGCGCCGGCCCGGCCGATGGCGAGCGTGCCCACCGGAACGCCGGCCGGCATCTGCACGATCGAAAGCAGGCTGTCCTGGCCTTTGAGGGCGGCCGATTCCACCGGCACCCCGAGCACCGGCAGGTCGGTGAGGGACGCGGTCATGCCGGGCAGATGCGCGGCGCCGCCGGCACCGGCGATGATCACCTTGATGCCGCGGGCACGGGCGGATTCCGCGTAATCGATCATGCGCCGGGGGGTGCGATGGGCGGAGACGATCCGGGTCTCATGCGCAACGCCCAGCTGCTCCAGGATCGCGGCGGCATGATGCATGGTCTGCCAATCCGACTGGCTGCCCATGATGATTCCGACCAGCGGCCGTCCGGGGGGCTGCCGGCCGCCGCCGCGGCGCTTGGCCCCAGCGTTGCGCACCGCCGGGGTTCGTCCCACTGGGGTGCGAGCCGCGGCTTTCTTGGCCTCCGGCTTCTTCGACGCTTTGGCGATGGCCATGCAATTGATCCCGGTCCCGACGGCGAAGGCGGGATTATAGGTAGCGAAAGCAGGAACACAAGCCAAGCAATTGACGGTGCTGGATTATTGCGCATGCGTCGCGCCCATGGCGCGACGCCGCCGAATCGCGCATCATCCCGCCGGGTGGGTTGGGTGACGGTTTCGCGAATAGGGCTGCGGTCAGGCGCCGGTTAAGCCGCTGTTAACTACGGTCGAATAGGATTTCTGTGCTGAAATGCTGCCGTCACCGGTCTTGAATAGAGGGGGCGGGCATGAGATCGGCGGCCGGACTCGGGAGGCCGCCTTGGACAGAGACGGGCAGCTCCGCGGCGAGGCGGCAGGATGAGAGTTCGAGACAAGGTGACACCCGGCGCAGGCGCGGTGGTCGGACCCCGGCCGGTCGCGAAGGTTGCCAAAAAGAGCGCCGTTGATTCGGTCGCCAAGACCGAGGACGTCTCCCATGCCGATCCGGTCGATCAGGCATCCTTTCTCGGTCTGACCGAGGCCGAGCTTTCGCCGACCGTTCGCGCCGCCCTCCAGACCCTGCTTGAAGAAGTCTCTCGGCTGCGCGACGAGCTGCAGCGCACCCGCAAGCGCATCGCCCACCTTGAACGCCTCGCCGACGAGGATGCGATGCTGCCGATTGCGAACCGCCGTGCCTTCGTGCGCGAGCTCACGCGGCTGATCTCCTATTCGGAGCGCTATGGCTCGCCGGGTTCGGTGCTCTATTTCGATTTGAACGGCATGAAGACCATCAACGACAAGTTCGGCCATGCCGCCGGGGACGCGGTGCTGCAGCACTTCGCGACCCTGCTGGTCAACAACGTCCGCGATTCCGACGTGGTCGGCCGCCTCGGCGGCGACGAGTTCGGCGTGATCCTGGCCCAGGCCGACCGGCCGCAGGCGGAGGAGAAGGCCGGTCAGTTGCTCGACGTCATCAAGGCCTCGCCGATGGATTGGGAAGGGAACGACATCGCGCTCTCCTGCGCCGTCGGCATCCATCAATTCTCCGGCGAGCAATCGGCCGACGATGCGCTCTCGCAGGCCGATGCCTCGATGTACCGGGAGAAGAAGAAGCACTACGACGGCAAACCGCCGCGGGGGGAGACCTGAAGGTTTTATTGTTCCGGAACAAAAGATGAACTATACTGCTGTCACTTGAGACCGCGTCGCGGGCCCAAGGCGATGAGATCACTGTGCCACCGACGTTGACCGGACGTTTACAGAATCGAGATCGCGCGCAAGCCGCCGACGTTGACCGGACGTTTACAGAATCGAGATCGTGCGCAAGCCGCCGACGTTGACCGGACGTTTACAGAATCGAGATTGCGCGCAGGCCGCCGACGTTGACCGGACGTTTACAGAATCGAGATTGCGCGCAGGCCGCCGACGTTGACCGGACGTTTACAGAATCGAGATTGCGCGCAGGCGCCGACGTTGACCGGACGTTTACAGAATCGAGAATCGCCGAGCGGCACAGACGAATGAAAGAGTTCGATATCAACCGCTTGTCGGGTGCGCTGCGAAGATCAGAACCGGTCGATCACCGTGATGCCGGCGCCGGTATAGCTGTTCATCGCCGTTAGGGCGGGTCCAGCCTCCGGCAATGAGATCGTACGGGTAACCAGACGCGCCGGATCGAGGTGGCCGGCGGCGATCATCTCGAACAGCGCCGGGACGCGGCTCGCTGGAATGCCGCGCGTGCCCATGACGCTGATCTGCCGCGAATAGACCAGCTCGAGCAGCGGGATCGTCGGCTCGGCATGTCGGCCCAGGGGCATGCCGATCTGCACATGCCGACCGAGCTTCCTGAGGCCGTGGATCGAGTTGTGAAAGGTGGTGGTGATGCCGAGCGCATCCAGCGAGACGTGGGCGCCGCCGTTGGTTGCCTCGCGCACGGCAGCGCCGACATCGGCGACGCCGGAGACGTTCAACACCTGGGTCGCGCCCAGCTCGCGGGCGAGCTTCAGTGCGTCCGCGTTCACGTCGATCGCCAGCACCGATGCGCCGATCGCCTTGCCGATCAGCAGCGCCGAAAGTCCGACGCCGCCGGCACCATGGATCGCCAGCCACTCGCCGGGCTGCAGCCTCGCGCGGTCAACGACAGCACGAAACGAGGTGGTGACCCGGCAGCCCATGCCTGCCGCCGCAGTGAAGTCGATCGTCTCGGGAAGGTGCACCAGGTTGAAATCGGCGCGCGGCACCGCGATGCGCTCGGCAAAAGCGCCCCAGGAGGAGAAGCCGACCACATGCTGGTGATTGCAGACCGTCGGATCGCCGCCGAGGCAATCCGGGCACTGGCCGCAGGCGAGAATGAACGGTGCCGTCACGCGATCGCCGCGCTTGAATCGGCGGCAGTCGCGCCCGACCTCTTCGACCACGCCGGCAAATTCATGCCCCGGCACATGCGGCGCCGAGACATCCGGATCCGCCCCGGTCCAGGCATGCCAGTCCGACCGGCAGACGCCGCAGGCCTTCACACTCACGATCGCGCCGTCGGGCGGGCAGGTGGGTTCCTCGACGTGGCGGACGACCAGGGGTGTGTTGAAGGTCTCGATGACGGCAGCGCGCATGTTCGCTTCCTATTTAGGCCTGATGATCCAAGCGCCTGCCAACACCATGAGCGCGATCACCGTCGGGCCGATGGCGACCCACGAGCCGCTGGCGGCGATGGCCGCGCTGCCGGCCCAGGCGACCGAGGAGAAGGCTTCGGCGAAGGTCGCGATCCGCGACGAGGTCTGGCGGCGGCGGAAGTAGCGGCGCTTGGCCTGGCTGCGGAACCAGACCTGGATCAGGGTCGATGAGCTGGCGGCAAGGGCAATGCCGAGCACGACGACGCCGGCGATCTCCAGCGATCGCGCGGCCATGGCGATCAGGAAGGGCGCGAAGACCAGCATGATCGCCAGCAGCACCGACTGAACCTTGGCGAGGATCATGCGGCGCTCGGTGATCGGGGCGGTGGCGATCAAGTCGGGCGCGTCCTCGCCGGAGACCGCGAGCCAGGCGAGACCGCCGCCGAGCTGGCCCGCCGCCATGGTGAGGACCGGCGCCAGCACGATCAAAGCGCCCTGGGTCTCGCCATAGGAGCGCCAGAGAAAGATCGCGGGCGGGATGAGATAAAGGAGCTGCATCAGGCTCTGCGAGGCGAGCCAGGGATCGCGGAGCAACAGCACCCATTCCTTGCGCCGCAGCAATGCCGCGCCGCCGGTCGCGCGAAACCGGCCGAGGAAGATGCTGGTGAGGCCGGCCCGGGTGCCACGGCCGAGCGCCATGTCGGCGCTGGCCGCGGCCATGGCATAGTCGCCGAGCCGCCCGGCCAGGAGCAGCACCGGCACGATGAACATCCCGATGCCGATCAGGAGGACGGCAAGCAGCGGGAGCGGATCGCCGAGGATGGCGCGCGCCGGGAGCCAGAGCGGGCTGTCGAGGCCGGGCGCATGCGCGATCACGCCCTCGGAATGGAAGAAAGCCGACTGCGACATGGTGCCGATCGAGATGATCGCCACCACCTGGATCGCGATGATGAAGGCGGAGCCGATCACCGCGGCGACGATCTGGGCGGCGAGCCGTGTGCGCCGTGCACCCATGAGATCGAACAGCGCCGAGGTCAGCACCAGTGCGATCCCCGAGGCCGCGAGACCGGCCGCGATCGCGACGCCGTAGCCGCACAGCCAGCGCGGGCCGCCTTGGACCGTCAGCACGTTGATGAAGGGTCCGGCGACAAACACCGTCATCGCGCAGGTCGAGGTGGCGACGGAAAGGACCCGGAGCCCCAGCACCCGCCGCAGCGACACCGGCGCGGACTTGAGGAGATCGAGATCGCCGCGCCCGTAGAACAGGCGGGTTACCTGTTCCAGCGCCTGCGAGAGCATCAGGAAGAAGGCGAGGCCGATGCTGCCGCTGATCGCGGTGAGCGCCGCGATGCCGCCGGTCAGGTCGACCGCGGCATAGCGCGCGACCATGCCATAGGCGATGAGATGCATGACGATGGCGACGATCGCCAGCCAGATCACCACCGAGCGCGTGCGCCAGCGATAGCCCGCCGTCATCAGCCAGACGAGATCGCGCCAGGAGAGGCGGCTTTCCTGCCGCGCCAGCCAGAAGAGCGAGCGCGGATGCGTGGCGGCTTCGCTCATTCCGCCGGCTCTCCGTCGGCGACCAGGGTGAGGAACACGTCCTCCAGGCTGGTATCGCCCAACTTGGAACCCGCCAGATGGCGGAGCTCGTCGAGTGTGCCTTCGGCGATCAGCTTGCCGCGGGAGATGACACCGATCCGCTCGGCCATGCGCTCGGCGACTTCGAGGATATGCGTGGTCATGATGACCGTGCAGCCAAGCCGCACCTTCTCCAGCAGCACATCCTTCACCAGCCGCGCGGCGCGGGCATCGAGGCCCGTCAGCGGCTCGTCGAGGATGATGAGCTTCGGGTCGTGTACCAGCGCACCGGCCAGCGCCACCTTCTGCCGCATGCCTTTGGAGAAGCCTTCGCAACGCTCGTCGGCATTGGGGCTGAGCTCCAGCCAGCGCAGGAGGTCGCGCGCATTGGTTTCCGCCAGCTTCGGATCGACGCCCCAAAGCCCGGCCACGAAGGCGAGGTATTCGAGCGGCGTCAGCTTGTCATAGATCATCGGCTCGTCGCTGACCCAGGCGGTGATCTGCTTCGCCGCGGTCGGTTGTGCCAAGGCGTCGATGCCGAAGATCGAGACGCTTCCGGCATCCGGCTTCATCAGCCCGGCGACCATCCGCAGCGTCGTGGTCTTGCCGGCGCCGTTCGGGCCGAGCAGGGCATAGAACTCGCCGCGCCGGATCCTGAGGTCCAGTCCATCGACCGCCGGCCTTTGGAACACCTTGCGCAGGCCTTCCACCGCCAATGCGCTGCTGGCTTCGCCGCCGTCCCGGTTCGAATCTATTTCCCGCACAATCATACCCGCATCGCTCTTTCCAGCCAGAATGCCGGGTCAATTGACCCCTGTCACTATTGCCAAGCCCTTAACAGGGTTTGCAATTGTGCGATCCGGTCCAATCAAAGTAACTTCCGCTGCGCCGGAGCGTTAATCGGATCACGGCGGCGGGGCAGGCGCGCGAATGGCATCCTTGGATCTCTGGGCGTTTGCCCCTTTCGACGCCATCATCGGCACAGTGCTGCATATCGGCCTCGCCATCCTCGTCACGATTCACGTCCTGCTCTACAAGCGCGATGTGGCAGCGGCGATTGGCTGGATGGGCCTTGCCTGGCTGTCCCCGGTCATCGGTCCGGCGCTCTACTGGATGTTCGGCATCAACCGGGTCCGGCGTCGCGCCTATCGCATCAGCCGCCGCTATGCGGCGCGCCGTCCGCCCCCGCCGGCGACCGGCGTGCTCAGGAGCGAGAAATATGCGGCGCTGGAGCGTGCCGTCGGAGTCCTGACACGGCGGCCGACGCTCACCGGCAATGCGGTCCGGCTGATGCGGAACGGCGACGAGGCCTATCCGGTGATGCTGCAGGCGATCGCCGAGGCCAAGGTCAGCATCGGGCTCAGCAGCTACATCTTCTATGCCGACGAAGCGGGGATGCCGTTCATCGAAGCCCTGATTGCCGCCCATCGCCGCGGCGTCGAGGTGCGGGTCATCATCGACGGCGTCGGCAGCGGCTATTTCTTCTCCAAGGCCGTGTTCCTGCTGGAGCAAGGCGGCGTCAAGACCGTGCGTTTCCTGCATTCCTGGCTGCCCTGGCGGATGGCCTTCCTCAATCTGCGGAACCACAAGAAGATTCTGGTGGTGGACGGGCAGCGGGGATTCATCGGCGGCCTCAACATCAGCGCGCACAATCTGAAAGCCTGCGATCCGACGACCGCGGTGCGCGACATGCATTTCGAGGTCAGCGGACCCGTGGTCGAGCAGATCACCGAGGCCTTCGTCACCGATTGGGAGTTCGGCACCGGCGAGGAGATGAAGGGTCTCGCCTGGTTTCCGCAGACCGCGCCCTGCGGCCCGATGCTGGCACGCGTCGTCACTTCGGGGCCGGATCAGGACATCGAGAAGATCGAGTTCATGTTCCTGCAGGCGATCGGCTCGGCGCAACGCACGATCAAGATCATCACGCCGTATTTCCTGCCCGACGAACGTCTGGTGGCGGCGCTGGAGCTCGCCGCCATGCGCGGCGTCGATGTGGACATCGTCATTCCGGAGAACAGCGATCACAAGATCATGGACTGGGCGGTGCAGGCGCACATCGCGCCGATCCTGGCCGCGGGTGCCCGGGTCTGGCGCGCGCCGCAGCCGTTCGAGCATTCCAAGCTGATGACCATCGACGGCGGCTGGTCGCTGGTCGGCAGCGCCAATTGGGACCAGCGCAGCCTGCGGCTCAATTTCGAGCTCAATATGGAGGTCTACGATCCCGAGTTCACGGCGCTGATCTCCGAGAAGATTGCGCAGCGCCAGGGCGAGGAAATCACCTTGAAATGGCTCTACGCGCGGCCGTTCTTGGTCCGCCTGCGCAACCGCGCGGTGCGGCTCTTGCTGCCTTATCTCTAGGGCGCCGGCGTCAGCTCCATCCGGATCGGATGGTGATCCGAGGGACCACGATCGAGCACGGTCGGATGGTTGCAATGGAGCTGGCGCACGAAGCAGCGGTCGAGCCGGGTGCGGAATTTATGCGTCCGCTCGCGCGGACCGGCGTCGTGGAATCCCTGAAGGCGGATCTGGCCGACGGCGTTGTAGTCGCCGATGATCGCCGCCGGGCCGTGCAGCCGATCGGCTGCGGTGCGCAGCTGGCGCCGGTTCAGCAACTGGCCGTGCGAAAGGTGCACATTGGCGAAGTCGATGCCCTTGACCCTGAGAAGCTGGGCCAGGCGCGGCGGCACGCGTCCGGGCAGGTTGGAGCTCGGCAACTCGACGAAGGAGGGTTCCGGGATCTCGTGCGGTGTCCAGGCGGCGAGGCCGTAGACCCGCTTCGGCAGCGGGAGGAAATGAAGATAGCCGCCGACCAGCTCCGGCAGCTGCTCGAGCGTCGATTTCGCTTCCTGCATCAGGATGAGTTCCGGCCGCTCCGCCTCGATCAACTCGGCGAGATGCTGCCGCACCGCACCGCCGCGATGCCAGAGATTCCAGCTGATGACCTTCACGACTATCCCTCGGGATCAAAACCCCGGACGCAGTCTAGCGTTCCGGCCGTTACCCCGCCGTTAAGATCGTCAGCGCGCCTTCACTACGACGTGGCGCTTCTTGCCGAAGGAGAGCTTGATGACGCCTTCGGCATTGCGGTCGCTGAGCGAGATCTTTTGGTTTTCGTCGGCGATCGTCTCGTCGTTGAGCTTGGCGCCGGCACCCTTGATCAGGCGCCGCGCTTCGCCGTTGGAAGCCGCGAGCCCGGCGCGCCGGATCAGCTCGAAAGCCGCGATGCCGGCCTCGAGCTCCGCCGTCGGCACCTCGATGCTCGGCAGATCCTGGCCGAGACCGCCTTCGACAAATGTCTTCTGCGCGGTGGCATGGGCGGCTTCTGCCGCCGCGGCGCCGCGGCACATCCGGGTCGCTTCGTCGGCCAGAACGATCTTCGCCGCATTGATCTCCGAGCCCTGCAGCTTCTCGAGGCGGGCCACCTCTTCCAGCGGAAGGTCGGTGAAGAGCTTCAGGAAGCGGCCGACATCGGCGTCTTCGACATTGCGCCAGAATTGCCAGTAGTCGTAGGCGGGCAGCTTCTCCTCGTTGAGCCAGACGGCGCCGGCGGCGGTCTTGCCCATCTTGGCGCCGGAAGCGAGCGTGATCAGCGGCGTGGTGAGGCCGAAGACTTCGAGGTCATCGACCCGGCGGGTGAGCTCCACGCCGTTGACGATGTTGCCCCATTGGTCCGAACCGCCGATCTGCAGCTTGCATTTGCGGCGCCGCGCCAGTTCCAGGAAATCGTAGGCCTGGAGGATCATGTAATTGAACTCGAGGAAGGTCAGCGGCTGCTCGCGCTCCAGCCGGATCTTCACCGAGTCGAAGGCCAGCATGCGGTTGACCGAGAAGTGCCGGCCGTAATCACGCAGGAAGTCGATGTAGTTCAGCTTCTCCAGCCAGTCGGCGTTGTTGACCATGACCGCATCGGTCGGCCCGTCGCCGAACGTCAGGAACTGGCCGAAAATCTGCTTGATGCCGGCGATGTTGCGGTCGATGTCCTCGGACGAGAGCATCTTGCGGCTCTCGTCCTTGCCGGTCGGGTCGCCGACTTTGGTGGTGCCGCCGCCCATGAGCACGATCGGCTTGCCGCCGCTCCGCTGCAGCAGGCGCAGCATCATGATCTGCAGCAGCGAGCCGACATGCAGCGAATCCGCCGTCGCATCGAAGCCGATATAGGCGACCAGCGGCCGCTTCAGCGCCTCGCGGTCGAGTTCCTCGATCGCGGTACATTGATGCAGGAAGCCGCGGTCGATAAACCGCCGCAGGAACTCGGATTTCGGCTGGAAAGCGCTGGACATAGGTACGGCCTGGATTTGAGTGCGGGCGTGGTTTAACACGGGGCTGGACTGCGATTCCAGAGGTGAAGATGACCGATCCGGTATGGGCCATCGGCCTGATGAGCGGGACCAGCGGCGACGGGATCGATGCCGCGCTGCTGAAAACCGACGGCGCGCGGATCGTCGAGACCGGGCCGGGGATCGGCGAGGCCTATGACCCGGCCTTCCGCGCCCGGCTGAAATCCGCCTATGGGCAGTGGGAGCCGCCGGCCGGGCTCGAGCCTGAGCTGACCGAGCGTCACGCCACCGTCGTGCAGCGCCTGATCGCCCAGGCGGGCATGCGCGCCGCCGATATCGGCGTGATCGGCTTTCACGGCCAGACCATTCTGCACGAGCCGGAGCGACATCGCACCCGGCAGATCGGCGACGGTGCGCGGCTGGCTCAGCTGACCGGGATTCCCGTGGTCAACGATTTCCGCAGTGCCGACATGGCGGCGGGCGGCGAGGGCGCGCCCTTGGCGCCGGTCTATCATCGTGCGCTGGCGGCGGGATTGCAGAAGCCGGTGGCGATGCTGAACATCGGCGGCGTCTCCAACGTGACCTTCATCGGCGACGGCGATGCACTGATCGCCTTCGACACCGGACCCGGCAATGCGCTGATCGACGACTGGGCCATGCGCCATACCGGCGAGCCGGTCGATCGCGACGGCGCCCTGGCAAAGCGCGGCAAAGTCGATGAAGCAGCGGTCGCACGGTTCCTGCAAAATCCCTATTTCCAGCGGCCGGCGCCGAAGTCGCTCGATCGGGACGCGTTCAAAGCATTCTCATTGGGCGCGGTGTCGGCGGCCGACGGTGCTGCGACCTTGACCGCAATCACCGTGGCGTCGATCGCGGCCGCTGTCGCCTGCTTGCCGGAGGCGCCGAAGCGCTGGCTGGTCTGCGGCGGCGGGCGTCACAACCCGGTGCTGATGGAGGCGTTGCGCAAGCGCCTCGGCGTCTCCGTCGATCCGATCGAGGCGATCGGTTGCGACGGCGATCTGATCGAAGCGAACGCTTTCGCCTTCATGGCGGTGCGCGCGCTGCGGAAATCGCCGATCAGCTTCCCCGGCACGACCGGCGTGCCGCAGCCGACGACCGGCGGCGTTGTCCATGAGCCTTGAGGCGGATCAGCATGCTGCGACCGAATTATCCGATCGAGACCGAGCGTCTGCTGTTGCGCCCGCTCCGCACCGATGACCTCGAAGCCTTTCATGCGATCCACGCCTTTGCTGACGTGGTGCGGTACCTCTACTTCGATTCACCGACCTTGGACGTGGCGCGCGGCATGCTGAAAAAGCGCGCGTGCCATGTCGAGATCCAGCGCGAGGGCGACAAGCTGCTGCTGGCTCTGGAGCTCCGCGGCGGCGGTGGCGAAATGATCGGTGATGTCAGCCTCACCTGGCTGAGCGAAGAGCATAAGCAGGGCGAGATCGGCTTCGCCTTGCATCCTGACCAGCAAGGCAGGGGTCTTGCGCGGGAAGCGGCGGAAGCAATGCTGCACCTGGGGTTCGTGGATCTGGGCCTGCACCGGATTCTGGGGCGTCTCGATGCCCGCAACGCCGCCTCGGCCAACGTCCTGGAACGTCTCGGCATGCGCCGCGAGGCGCACATCCTCGAAAACGAGTTCGTGAAGGGCGAATGGACCGACGAACTGCTTTACGCGATGCTCGCGCGCGAATGGATTGCGCGCGAGCCAATAGAATCACGCTGACTAGCGCGTCGAGCGCGCTTTCGCCGCCGCTTCCGGAATGGCGGTCTCGAGATACGCATCCACCGCTTCGGCGAGCTGGTCGAGATGCTCGTTGAAGAAGTGCGTGGCGCCGGCGATCACCTTGTAGTCGATCTTGATGCCACGCTGATGGCTCAGCTTCGTGATCAGCTTGCCGACCGCTTCCTGGGGGACCACGGTGTCCTGGTCGCCTTGGATGATCAGGCCTGAGGACGGGCAGGGGGCGAGGAAGCTGAAATCGTAGACGTTGGCCGGCGGCGCCACCGAGATGAAGCCGCTGATCTCCGGGCGGCGCATCAGGAGCTGCATGCCGATCCAGGCTCCGAAGGAGAAGCCGGCGATCCAGCACTGCGCTGCGTTCTGGTTCCAGCTCTGCAGCCAGTCCAGGGCCGCCGCGGCGTCGCTCAGCTCGCCTTCGCCCCGGTCGAACTTGCCCTGGGACCGGCCGACGCCGCGAAAGTTGAACCGCAAGACCGAGAAGCCCTGCCGCTGGAAGCTCTGATAGAGCGAATAGACCACTTTGTTGTTCATGGTCCCGCCGTGCTGAGGGTGCGGGTGCAGCATCAGCGCGATCGGCGCATTCGGAGTGCTGCTCTGCTGATAGCGGCCCTCAAGGCGGCCTTCCGGCCCGTTCAGGATGATTTCCGGCATAGGATGTGGGTTTTTCTTTGTCTTGCAATAAGTTAGGCGGCCGGTCGGCCGCCCGGGGTTCAGGCGATTACCTTAGTAAGTCTTAGGGGTTTCCCATTCCTTGCAGGGCTGCCCTGACATGCTAATTCTTGACCAGGTTAGTCGGGGATACTATATGTCCGCCAGGATTTGCGACGATCTTTCGCGAGCAGATACCTGAGCAGCACCATCCACTTAAGCCCGGCGGCGCGACAGTAAACACGATGGCACTCGGAATTTTCAAGCGGATTGCAGAAGAAGTGGACGCCACGATGGCGCGGGATCCCGCGGCGCGGTCGCGGGCGATGGTGATTCTGGCCTATCCCAGCTTCTGGGCGGTCGTGCTGCACCGCGTGGCACATCGTATCTATAAGGCCGGCTTCTACACCCCGGCGCGGATGATTTCGCAGATTTCCCGCTTCCTGACCGGAATCGAGATCAATCCGGGCGCCCAGATCGGCCGCCGGCTGTTCATCGACCATGGCATGGGCGTGGTGATCGGCGAGACGGCGATCGTCGGCGACGATGTGACGCTTTATCACGACGTCACCCTGGGCGGCATCTCGCCCTCCATCAATTCGGCGGCGCAGATCAACGTGAAGCGCCACCCGACCTTGGAAGACGGAGTGATTGTGGGCGCCGGCGCGCAGATTCTCGGCGACATCGTGGTCGGGCGGAATGCCCGTGTCGGCGCCAACGCGGTCGTGGTCAACGATGTCCCGCCGGGCGTCGCCGTGGTCGGGATTCCCGGCCGCGTGGTGAAGCCGAAGGATGCCTGCACCGAGTTCGACGCCTATGGCATTCCAGGGCGCCAACTGCCCGATCCGGTTGCCCGCGCGATCGACGGATTGTTGGACCAGATTTCCCGGCTGCAGGCGCGGGTCGCTGCGCTTGAGGCCGAAAAACTCAATGGCGCTCATGTAAATGGGAATGGAGTGCCAGAACTCTCGAACGGACATGACGATCCGGTTGCACTTGCGACCGGCGACTATCCGCCGAGAAGTCCTCTGTAAGGAGAACCTGCCGTGAGACTGAGCACGAAGGGACGTTACGCCGTGATGGCGCTGGTGGATCTCGCCGGACACAGCAATGGCCGGCCGGTTGCGCTCGCCGATATTTCCGGCCGTCAGGAGATTTCGCTCTCCTATCTGGAGCAGCTCTTCGCAAAGCTGCGCCGTGCCGGCCTCGTAAAGTCGGTGCGCGGACCCGGCGGCGGCTATCTGCTGGCCCGGAGCGCCGAGGACACGCGGATCTCCGACGCCATCATGGCGGTCGATGAGCCGATCCGCGCGACGCGCTGCAAGCCCAATTCCGGCACCGGCTGCCACAGCGACAAGAGCCGCTGCCTGACTCATGATCTCTGGGAAGAGCTCTCGCACCAGATCCATCTTTTCCTGAACTCGGTTTCGCTCGCCGATGTGTGCGAGAAGCGCGTGCTCGGCCGTTCCGGCCAGGTGAAGACCGACGGCGTGGACAATGTCATCACTGCAGTGCCGACCAACGGCGCAGCGTCGCCGGAAGCCGGCAGCAGCACCCCGGTTGCGGCGGAGTAGGCTCGGCATCATGCAGCGCGCGATCTACATGGATTGGAATGCGACGGCGCCGGTTCGTCCGGAAGCCGCGCGTGCCGTCGTGAGCGCGCTGGAGACTTGCGGCAATCCCTCGTCGGTCCATGGCTTCGGACGCAATGCGCGCAAGCTGATGGAAGAAGCCCGCATCAAGCTCGCAAGCCGTGTCGGTGCCAAGGTGGAGAATGTGATCTTCACGTCCGGCGGCACAGAGGCCAATGTGCTGGCGCTCGGCAGCCGCGGCACGCGGCGCCTGATCGTCTCGGCGATCGAGCATGATTCGATTCTGAAGCCGGCGCTCGCCGCCGGAGCGGCGGTCATCCAGGTCGATCGCAACGGCGTGGTCGATCTCGATCACCTTCGCGCTCTGCTTGAGCAGGATGCCCGGCCGGCTCTGGTCGCGCTGATGCTGGCGAACAACGAGACCGGCGTATTGCAGCCGGTGGCCGAGGCGGCGGAGATCGCGCATGCGCATGGCGCGCTGCTCCATTGCGACGCGGCGCAGGCGCTGGGCCGGATCAACGTGGACTTGGCGACCCTCGGCGCGGATTCCCTGACGGTTTCGGGCCATAAGTTCGGCGCACCGCAGGGCGTGGGCGCCCTGGTGACGAATGGCGTGCCGGTTTCGGCGCTGCTGCTGGGCGGCGGCCAGGAGCGCAGCCGGCGTGCAGGCACCGAGAACGTGCCGGCGATCGCCGGCTTCGGCGCCGCGTTGGCGACGATCGATCTCACCGCCAGCGCCAATGTCACGCATCTCCGCGATGCGCTGGAGCGTCGTTTGCTCGATTGGGATTCGGGGGTGACGGTGTTCGGGCGCGACGTGGCGCGTCTCCCGAACACGCTCTGCTTCACGGCGGGGGCGAAGTCCGCCGAGACTTTGGTGATGGCGCTCGATCTCGCCGGGATCGCCGTCAGCGCCGGCTCGGCCTGTTCGTCCGGCAAGGTGCGGCCGAGCCATGTCGTGACGGCGATGGGCTTCGACACGGCCAAGGCCGGCACGGCGCTGCGCATCAGCCTCGGTGAATCGAACACGGAATCGGATATCGACGCCTTCATGGCGGCTTGGAAGCGGATCCAGCCACCGGCAACCCAGATCCAACCTGCAGCTTGATCGCGAAGGGTCACAGGCACAAATGAACAGTATGAACAACAACAGTCCCACTCTCGAGAACCGGCCCAAGCTGCCGATCTATCTCGACTACCAGGCCACGACGCCGTGCGATCCGCGCGTGGTGCAGGCGATGCTGCCTTACTTCACCGAGAAGTTCGGCAACCCGCATTCGCGCAACCACTCCTATGGCTGGGAGTCGGAAGAGGCGGTCGAGAAGGCGCGCAAGCAGGTCGCCGATCTGATCGGCGCCGACGAGAAGGAGATTATCTTCACCTCCGGGGCGACGGAATCGAACAACCTCGCGCTGAAGGGCGTCGCCCATTTCTACAAGGACCGGAAAGATCACATCATCACCGCCGCGACCGAGCACAAGTGCGTGCTCGATTCTTGCCGGCACCTGGAGTTGGAAGGCTTCAAGGTGACCTACTTGCCGGTGCAGCAGAACGGTCTGATCGATCTCGATCAGCTGAAGGCGGCGATCACGGACAAGACGTCGATCGTGTCCATCATGTCCGTCAACAATGAGATCGGTGTCATCCAGCCGCTCGCCGAGATCGGTGCGATCTGCCGCGAGCGCGGCGTGTTCTTCCACACCGACGCCGCGCAAGCCGCCGGCAAGATCCCGCTCGACGTCAATGCGATGAAGATCGACCTGATGTCGATCTCGGGCCACAAGATCTACGGCCCGAAGGGCATCGGCGCGCTGTTCGTGCGTCGCAAGCCGCGCGTCCGTATGGAAGCGATGATTCATGGCGGCGGCCAGGAGCGCGGCTTTCGTTCCGGTACCTTGCCGACCCCGCTGATCGTTGGCCTCGGCGAGGCTTGCGAGATCGCGCAGAAGGAAATGGGCGCGGAAGCCGAGCGGTTGAAGGGATTGCGCGACCGGCTCTTCAACGGTCTGAAGGAAAAGCTGCCGGACATCTATCTGAACGGCGATCTTGAGCGCCGCATTCCGGGCAACCTCAATGTCTCCTTTGCCTATGTCGAGGGCGAGGGACTGATGATGGGGATCAAGGACCTGGCGGTCTCGTCCGGGTCGGCCTGCACTTCGGCCTCGCTGGAGCCGTCTTACGTGCTGCGGGCTTTGGGCGTCGAAGAAGAACTGGCGCACACCTCGCTGCGGCTCGGGCTCGGCCGCTTCAGCACCGAGGCGGATGTGGACTATGCGGTCGAACAAATCGTCCAGGCGGTGACGCGCCTGCGTGAGATGAGCCCGCTCTGGGAAATGGCCCAGGAAGGCATCGACATCAAATCGATCGAATGGTCGGAGCACTGAGCTTCGCCCATAATCGGAGATATTCGAGGGAGTAAAGACCATGGCCTATAGCGAAAAGCTGCTCGACCACTACGACAACCCGCGCAACATCGGCTCGTTCGACAAGAACGAGGGCGGTGTCGGCACCGGTCTGGTCGGCGCGCCGGCTTGCGGCGACGTGATGAAGCTGCAGATCAAGGTCGGCGCCGACGGACGCATTGCGGACGCCAAGTTCAAGACCTTCGGCTGCGGGTCGGCCATCGCGTCCAGCTCGCTCGCGACCGAGTGGGTGAAGGGCAAGACGCTCGAAGAGGCGGAGAAGATCAAGAACACCGAGATCGCGCAGCACCTCTCGTTGCCGCCGGTGAAGATCCACTGCTCGGTTCTCGCCGAGGATGCGATCAAGGCGGCAATCAAGGATTTCCGCACCAAGAACGAGCCCAAGTCTTCCGGGGACAAGGCGGCGGAATAATGGACGATCAGGCGATCAGCACGACCGCCCCGAGCCCGGAGGCCGTTGCCGCCGGCGCTGCTGCAAAGCCGCGCCGGGCGCCGCGTTCGCGGCCGGCGGCGATCAACTTGACCGCCGCGGCGGTCGAGCGGGTGAAGGCCTTGCTGGAGAAGCGCAACAAGCCTTCGGCCGGCATCCGGATCGGGGTGCGGACCAAGGGCTGCTCCGGCCTCTCATACACGATCGAATATGCCGACGCGAGGGGTCCGGCCGACGAGGTGGTCGAGCAGGACGGCGTCACCGTGCTGATCGATCCCAAGGCGACGATGTTCATCCTCGGCACCGAGATGGATTATGTGGAGGAGAAGCTGCAGACCGGTTTCGTCTTCCGCAATCCGAACGAAAAGGGTCGTTGCGGCTGCGGCGAGTCCTTCCACGTCTAAGCCGCTTCGATAGGTTTCCCATCATGTCGCAGAGCGAGCACGAGCGATTCAATCAATCGCCCGAAGCGGGTCCTGTCGCTCCCTGCTGGTCCTGCAAACAGCCGGTCGCAGCGCGGGCACTGTTCTGCCACGCCTGCGGCGCGGTACAGCCGCCGGGCCAGCTCGATCATTTCGCCCGGCTCGGCGTCGCCCCCGGCTTCGATCTCGATCTCGATCGGCTGGAGAAGCAGTATCTCGGCTTCCAGCGCGCCATGCATCCCGACCGGTTCGTGACCAAGACCGCGAAAGAGCGCGCCATCGCCGAATCTCAGGCGGTCTCCATGAACGAGGCCTATGAGACCCTGAAGGATCCCTTGCGCCGCGCCGCCTATCTGCTGGAACGGGCCGGCAAGACCGCTGCGGTCGACAAGGACCAGACGGTCCATGATCCCGAGCTCCTGATGGAGGCGATGGAGGCCCGCGAGCAGCTCGCCGAAGTCGCAACCATCGACGATCTCGAGAAGCTGCAGGTCGAAGCCGGGGCCAAGGCGATCGATCTCCTTGCCCAATTGTCGAAAGCCTTTGCTGTGGACGACTACGAAGCGGCGAACAAAGCCGCGACCCGCATGAAATACTGGCGCAAGTTCCTGGAGGAATCCCGGGCCCGCCGCGCAGCGCTGGAGGACGCGCTTTGACCACGCTGCTGCAGATCCACGAGCCGGGCGAGACCCCGGCGCCGCATGAAGAGGAGAAGGGCATTGCCATCGGCATCGATCTCGGCACCACCAACTCGGTGGCCGCGATCGCCGAGCAGGGCAAGCCGGAGATCCTGCGCGACCTGGAAGGCGATGGCCTGATCCCGTCCGTCGTGTCCTATGCCGGCAGCGATCCGGTGGTGGGGCGCGAGGCGGTGATCCAGCAGATGCGCCGGCCCGAGACGGTCGTGAGCTCGGTGAAACGCCTCATGGGCCGCGGCGCTGCCGATTTGAAGTCGCTCTCCGGCACCGTGCCTTACGAAATCCATGGCGATCAGCAGGTCGGCATGGTGCGATTGAAGGTCGCCGGCCGCGTGTTGAGCCCGGTCGAAGTTTCCGCCGACATCCTGCGTGCGATCAAAGCCCGGGCGGAAGCGGCACTCGGCAAGGAAGTGGGGCAGGCCGTCATCACCGTGCCGGCCTATTTCGACGACGCGGCGCGGGCCGCGACCAAGGATGCCGCGAAGCTCGCCGGTCTCGATGTGCTGAGGCTGGTGAACGAGCCGACGGCGGCGGCGCTGGCCTATGGTCTCGACCATGGCGCGGAAGGACTCTACGCGGTTTATGATCTCGGTGGCGGGACGTTCGATATCTCGCTGCTGCGCCTGCAGCAGGGCGTGTTCCAGGTGCTGGCGACGGGCGGCGATGCCGCGCTCGGCGGCGACGATTTTGACCATGCGCTGGCCGAAGCGGCGCTGAAAGCCGCCGCGGTCCAGGGACCGACTCTGGTCGAGGCGAAGAACCTGCTGCTGGCGGCACGGCGCACCAAGGAGATCCTGACCGAGCGCGACAGCGCAGAGTTGTTCGGCACGCTGGGCGGCCACGAGTTCCGGCAGATGGTGGACCGCGCCGCCTTCGACAAGTTGATCGAGCCGATGGTGGCGAAGACGCTGCGCGCCTGCCGCCAGGTCTTGGAAGACGCCCATGTCGCCGCGTCGGAGGTGAAGGGCGTGGTGCTGGTCGGCGGTTCGACCCGGGTGCCGCTGGTGCGCAGCATGGTCGCGAAGTTCTTCGGCCGCGAGCCGCTCTCCGACATCAATCCCGACGAAGTGGTCGCCGCCGGTGCCGCCTTGCAGGCGGAGGCGCTCACTCGCGGCGGCGACACGCTGCTGCTCGACGTGATCCCGCTTTCGCTCGGCATCGAGACCGTGGGCGGCATCGTCGAAAAGGTGATCGACCGCAACACGGTCATTCCTGTCGCCAAGGCCCAGGAGTTCACCACCTATCAGGACGGCCAGACGGGGATGCAGATCCACATCGTGCAAGGCGAGCGCGAGACCGTGGATGCCTGCCGCTCGCTGGGGCGGTTCGAGCTGACCGGCATCCCGCCGATGGCGGCGGGTGCGGCGCGGATCCGCATCACCTTCGCCGTGGACGCCGACGGCCTGCTGACGGTCAGTGCCCAGGAGAAGACCACCGGGGTCAAGGCCGAGATCGCGGTGAAGCCGAGCTACGGCCTCGGCGAGGACGAGATGGCCGACATGCTGCGCGACAGCCTGACACACGCCCGCGAGGACATGGAGCGCCGGCTGCTGATCGAAGCCCGGGTCGAGGCGGAGCGGATGCTGCTGGCCCTCGATGCGGCGCTGAAATCGGACGGCGATCTGATCTCGCCGTCGGATCGCGCCGGGATCGATGCCGCTTCCGGGAAAGTCCGCAAGGCCATGGCGGGCGATGATCGGGACCGGATCGGCGCCGCCGTCGAAGCCCTTGAAAAGGCGAGCCATCCCTTCGCCCAGGCCCGGATGGACCGGGCGATGGAGACGGCGCTCAAAGGCCATAGCCTTGACGAGGTCGAGGCCAGTATGGCAACTGACCGCGCCGAATAGGGAACCTGCCTGTAATAGTCTGTAAAAGCCTGAAAAATCAGGCATTGGAGAGCCTCGAATATGCCGAAGATGACCTTCATTAAAGCCGGTGGCGAGCGCGTCGAAGTGGAAGCGCCGCTTGGGCTCTCCGTGCTGGAAATCGCGCACCGCAACAACATCGACCTCGAAGGCGCCTGCGAGGGCTCGCTCGCCTGCTCGACCTGCCACGTCATCGTCGACCCGGAATGGTACGACGTGCTGGAAGGGGCGAGCGAGGACGAGGAGGACATGCTCGATCTCGCCTTCGGCCTCACCCATACCTCGCGCCTGGGCTGCCAGATCAAGATGACCGAGGAACTGGATGGGCTGACTGTCACGCTGCCGACTGCGACTCGCAATATGATGGTCGAGAAGTAATCGGCGCCCTTGTCATGCCCAGGAAACTGAAATGGACCGACGTCCAGGACATCGCGATCGAGTTGGAGGAGGCGCATCCGGAAGCGGACGTGGTCAATCTCCGATTCACCGATCTCTGGAAGTGGGTGCAGGCCTTGCCCGGTTTCGAAGACGATCCCCAGAAGTCGAACGAGAAGATCCTCGAAGCCATCCAGGCGGCGTGGCTCGAGGAACGGGATTGAACAAAAACCCGATCCTCAAGCTGATGGCGCGGCCCTGGGTCGATCCAGTCTGTCTTTGGGGATTGCGGCGGATCTTTCCCGCCTCGCGCGCCTGGGCGGCGGCGGGTATCTCCGGCGGCGATCCGGAACGCTTCGCAGCAGAGCTCGATTGCGGACGCGCACCGGGCAACATTGCCGGCCGGCTGAAGAAGACGGTCGATTTGAAGCGCGCCTCCGATGCGGCCTTCGCGCGCTGGAATGACACGGTCTTCGGCGCCGGCGGCGATGTCGCCGCAGTGGAAGACCAGCGCCGCAATGCCGCCAATGCCTGGTTCAGCCATCGCTTCACCTACCTGATGTTCGCGCGCCGCTGGCGGCTGCCGGCGGTTCAGCTCGACGTGCCGACACCGGATGCGGTGATGCGCGAGTTCGCGGACATGATTGCCGATCCTGATGGTTTTTTCGGCCTGCCCGATCGCCTGCCAGGCGTGGAGCGCAGTCGCGCGATCGAATCCGGCAATGTGATTGAATACTGGCTGCGCTTCCCGAGCCCCGGCGTCGATCACGACACCGTCTATGCCCATGTCTACGAGCCGAAGCAGAAACCGGCGGGTGATTTGCCGACCCTGATCTTCGGCCATGGCCTCGCCATCGAGACCGAGATGATGAAGGGCGATCTGCGCGGTTACGGAACGCTTGCCGAGCGCGGCATGCGCGTGATCCTGCCCGACGGGCCCGGCCACAATCGCCGCGTTGCCGACGGGCTCTATGGCGGCGAGAGCTTCATCATGGCGCCGCCGACCTCCGGCCTGCATCACCTCGCCCAAGCGGCCAAGGAGTTCGGCATCATCGCCGCCTGGGCGCGCGGCAATGGCTCGAAACACGTCGCCTTCAGCGGCATGAGCCTCGGCGCGTTGACGTCCCAGGTCGCGGCGGGCCGCACTGCGACCTGGCCCTCCGATGCCAAGCCCGATGCGCTGATGCTGCTCACCACCACCGACCGGGTCAGCAGCCTGGCGATCGATTCCGCGCTCGCGGTGGTGACGGGCCTCGACGTCGCCGCCCGGGCGAGGGGCTGGACGGCGGCCGACTTCGTGCCGCTCGCCGGCATCGTCGATGCCGCGCCGACCCCGCCGGTCGATCCCGAGCGGATCGTGCTTCTGATCGGCGAGCGCGACACCGTCACCCCGATCGACGGAGGCGGCCGCTTGGCCACCGCCTGGCGGGTCCCGGAACGGAACCTGTTCCGCCGCGACCAGGGGCACTTTTCCGCGGCTTTCGGCCTCAGCGTGGACCCCACGCCGTTCCACCGGATCACCGAAATCCTGGTCGGTTGAGCCAAACGGATCTGGTAAGCTTCAAGTCATGGACAGGCTGAACTCACTGGGCTTTGCCAAGGCACCCGCCGCGACGCGCGTCGTGGTGGCGATGTCGGGCGGCGTCGACAGCTCGGTGGTGGCGGCGCTGCTCAAGGAGCAGGGCTACGACGTGGTCGGCGTGACGCTCCAGCTCTACGACCAGGGCGTGGCACTCCAGAAGAAGGGCGCCTGCTGCGCCGGCCAGGATATCTACGACGCGCGCCAGGTCGCCGACCGGATCGGCATTCCGCATTACGTGCTCGACTACGAGAACCGCTTCTCCGATGCGGTGATGCAGGATTTCGCGGATTCCTATCTCGCTGGCGAGACGCCGATCCCTTGCGTGCGGTGCAACCAGCGGGTCAAGTTCCGCGACCTGTTGGACCAGGCGCGGTCGCTCGAAGCCGATTGCCTTGCAACCGGCCACTATGTGCAGCGCGCGATGGGTGTGCACGGCGCAGAGCTTCATGCCGCGGCCGATCCGACACGCGACCAGAGCTATTTCCTCTTCGCCACCACCCAGGCGCAGCTCGACTTCCTGCGCTTCCCGCTGGGCGGGATGCCGAAGACCGAGACCCGCGCGCTCGCCGAGCGCTTCGGCCTGCCCGTGGCGGCGAAGCCCGACAGTCAGGACATCTGCTTCGTGCCCAACGGCAATTACGCCAGCGTGGTCGAGCGCCTGCGTCCCGGCGCTGCAGAGCCCGGGGCGATCCGCCACGTCGATGGCCGTGTGCTCGGAAGCCATGGTGGCGTCATCCATTTCACCGTCGGCCAGCGCCGCGGCATCGCGGTCAACGACCAGGCGACCAGCAACGAGCCACTCTACGTCGTGCGGGTCGACCCGGCGCGCCGCGAGGTGATCGTCGGCCCGAAGGCGGCTCTCGCCTGCGATCGCGTCGTCTTGCGCGAGGTGAACTGGCTCGGCAGTCCGGCGCAGGATCTGCCGGTGACGGTCAAGATCCGCTCCATGAGCAAGCCGGCGGCGGCGAGGATCTCGGTCTCCGACGCTGCCGCGGAAGTCCTGTTCGACGATCCGCAGTTCGGCGTGGCGCCGGGACAGGCCTGCGTCGTCTATCAGGGGAGCCGCGTGCTCGGCGGCGGCTGGATCCGTCGCGACGAAACGGCACGCGCAAGAACAGCCGCCTGAAACGCGGCCTAGGGGAAGTCGGGGGAAGCATGGATCTCACGGAACTCACCGAAGAGATGCGCAAGCAGGCTTCGCGCAATGTGAAGCTCGGCTACAAAGTGAAGTTCGAGCTCGATGAGGGCATTATCTTCTGGGACGGCACCGAGAGCAGCCCCGATATCGGCAACGAGGACAGGGGCGAGGCCGATACCACCATCCGGATCAGCGCCGAGAATCTCGAGAAGCTGATGCAGGGCAAGCTCGACCCGACCATGGCCTACATGACCGGCAAGCTGAAGGTCGACGGCAAGATGGGCGTCGCGCTTAAGCTCACCTCGATGTTTGCCGATTAATCCTTGGCGGCGGCGAGGATCGGCCCGGTATAGGCGCTCTGCACCAGGATCGCGGTCTTCAGACCGGGCGGTGCCGGCGGTACATCGAAAGTCACAGCCTCTCCGCTCCAGCCGCCCAGCCGCGTCATGTCATGCACGACATTCTTATGGGGCAAGGTGCGGCCGGTATTCTCGCCGCGCGCGACCGGCACCTGCACGATATTGGGATCGTAGCGCACCAGCCAGACGTCGGCCGTGTCCTCCTGCGCCGTGCCGGATCCGACACTGGCCCTGCCGGCCTG